>JAABUL010001359.1_pt1 | contig 47172 bp, 48 predicted proteins | sample 5559151 | NCBI WGS metagenome assembly JAABUL01 (sample SAMN10711876, study PRJNA513368) | rock metagenome | isolation source: Antarctica rocks | place: Antarctica: Victoria Land, Pudding Butte sud
TCCGGGGCCGTGTCCCGCCCCTGGCCGCGCGTCGATCACACGCGCCTACGGGCGGCGCACTCCATCCCGGCGGCGGAACTCCGGTCACGGACAGCATCACGTCGTTCTCTCCGACAGACTGCTAGATTAGTATACGCACGCTAGTCCTCCCTCTGTAGGACCGTTTCGAGGTCATCCATCGTGCCGAGGAAGGCGGCCTCGAGATCAATGCCGTGCAGGTCGGCCAGCACGAACACGCACCACAGGCAATCGGCCAGCTCATGGGCAAGCTTGTCCCGCGCATCGGGGATGGCGCGCCGCCCTGAGACGGCCGGGATGAGCTTGGCTAGGTCGCCTATGTCGCCAACGAAACCAAGCGCCACCTCGTAGGCCGTCCACGGACGGCCATACTGTGCCGTCTCGCGCTCAGCGTACCGCCGCCTGATGGCGCGTGCCCGCTCCCGCAGCGCCTCCATCTCCATCGGGCGCGTCGTGAATGCGTCCGCGATGCGGTCGTGATGCGTTTCCATCACGTCCATGCCCGCGATTTCGTCGTGGGTAAAGTAGCCATACTCGGTGGTTTCGTCGCTCAAACGCAGTCCGCCCCCGACCGGCGTCGCCTCGAAATGCAAGCCGACGACTTGGTAGCGGTTCCCATCGGCATACTCGTAGATGTGGTGCGGACTGGAGTAAACGCCGATGAGCCGCCCAACCGCGACACGCAGCCCGGTCTCTTCCTCGACCTCGCGGGCGCAAGCCTCCATCGCGCTCTCACCCGGCTCCAGGCGTCCGCTCGGCAAACACCACCGCCCATTGTCCATGCGCCGCGTGAGGAGGAGTCGGCGCGCGCCGTCGAACACGACGGCCGAGCACCCGATCGAGAGTTCCGCTCCCTTTCCGATCCGATTACCCTCAACGATCTTGACCATACGCTATACTCCTCGCCTTCATCTAGAGCGCTGATAGAGCGTTGACGCCCATGGGATGGGGCTGCATCCCCCTTATCCCCTGTGACACGCGTTTCTAAGAGCCACATCACTGTATTACCTAGCCGTCCTCAGTCGTGATCGGATCGAAGATAGCCTCCGGTATCTCGCCGCGCCATCGTCCGAACGCATCATCGATGCGCCGGATATGGCCGGGGTCGATCTCGAGGTCTGCCAGCTCCGCTTGGGCGTACCAGCCCACGTCCACCGTCTCATTGCTGACCCGCGGGCGCTGTCCCGTGACACGCGGACGGCAGAGATACACGAACATATAGAGATGGTGCGGCGTGAGGCTGCCGCACAAGCGGGAGTCGTAGACACCGCTCAGGGCCACCGGCTCCACCTCCACGCCCGTCTCCTCCCATGCTTCGCGGCATGCTCCTTCGGCCGGCGTTTCCCCGACCTCGAAGGCTCCGCCGGGCATGGCCCACAGACCATTGTCGTGGCGGCGGATGAGCAGGATGCGGCTGGCCTCATCGAAGACGGCGGCATCACCGACGGGGTAGGGCGCGACGTAGCCGACTACCTTGTCGTTCAGTCGTATCGTTTTCCGATGCTATTGACGCGGACGAAAGGATCTTCCATATTTTGTCTCCAACGCGCAGGCGTTCGGCGTCAGGATAATCTCGGCCCCTTTAAGCATCAGGATGCGGGCACTCTCGGGGAACTCGCGGTCGTAGCAAATCATCGCCCCCGCCTTGACCGGGCCGTGGGCCGTATCGAGCGTGCAGACATGGAAATCATCGCTGGGTGTGAGGGCGCACTCGACGCTGAAGACGCATGTGTGGGCCTTGGCGTACGTCATCACGATCTCACCGTGCCGGTCGATGAGAGACACCGTGTTGCGCGGCGCCCCAGCCCATCTCTTGAGGTAGGTGATGGCGATAGCCTCGTCCACGCGTCATAGGGCGAGGCCGCCCGCCTCGGCGTCCTCCCGCGGCCGCCGCACCAATAGGGCCAGCGCGATGCCTGGGATGGCGGCAAACAGGGCGCCGATCAGCGCGTCGCGGAAGGCCATGGCCGCCGCGATCCGCTGGATCTCGCCGTAGAGCGTCCCCACCACCTGTTGCCGCGCCGCGGCGAGCGGCACGCCTTGCGCTACCGCGTGGTCAAGCAGAGCGACGACCGCCGGGCTGCCCGCCGTGACCCGCTCGGAGAGGTGCGCCGCGTGCTGCGTCGGGTTGTTCTGCAGCACCGTCACCAGCACGGCCACGAAGATGGCGATGGCCACCTGCGTGCCCACGTTGGAGAGGGCCGTGGCGCCGGTCGTCCGCGCGCGCGACACCGCGCCGATGACGGCGATGTTGGCGGGCACGATCAGCAACCCCAGCGCGACCCCGCGCACCACGAGGGGGACGACGAAGGAGTCGTAGGCCGAGCCCGTGGTGGCGAGCTGGGCGAGCTGCCAGGAGGTCAGGGCCAGCAGGAGCATGCCGACCAGGAGCAGCGGGCGTGGTCCCGTGCGGTTGATCAGCAGCCCCCCCGCCAGGGGCGCGACGACGAGGGTCGCCACGGCTTGCCACAACAGGAGCAGCCCCGTGTCGAACGGCGGCAGCCCGCGCAGCCCTACGAAGTACTCCGGGAGCAGGAAAGCCCCGGCGTAGAGGCCCATGAAGGTCAGCCATAAGACCAGCGCCCCCGCCGTGAAGGCGCCGTTGCGGAATAGCCGCAGGTCCAGCAGCGGTTGCCGCGTGCGCAGCTCGACGGGCACGAACAGGACCAGCAGCGCGACGCCGGCGACGAGCGCGCCGAGGATGTGCAGGCTGCCCCAGCCGTCGTACGCGCCGTTGGAGAGGGCGTAGAGCGCCAGCACCAGACCCGTCGCCACCAACAGGAAGCCGGGCACGTCCAGCCGCGCATCCGGGCGCGCGACCTTCTCGCGCAGGACCCGCCAGCACAGGATCAGCCCGATGATCCCGACCGGCACGTTCAGGTAGAAGATGATGGGCCAGGACAGGTGCTGCACGATGTAGCCGCCCAGGGTCGGGCCCAGCGCGGGGGCGAATAGGATGGGGATGCCGAAGATGCCCGTGGCCAGCCCGCGCTCCTTGGGCGGGAAGGCCAGGAAGATCAACGCGAGCGAGAGCGGCTGCAAGGGGCCGCCACCGAGGCCCTGCAGCGCGCGAAAGGCCACGATGCTGCCGGTGTTCCAGGCCACGCCGCACAGCAGCGAACCGAGCGTGAAGACGGCGAGGGAGAGCATGTAGACGCGCTTGATGCCGAAGCGGTCGGCCGCCCAGCCCGAGAGCGGGATGCTGACGGCCTGCGCCAGGCTGTAGACGGTGACGACCCACTGGATCTGGTGGACGTCGGCCCCGAAGACGGCCTGCAGCTTGGGCAGCGCGATGGTCACGATAGTCGTGTCCAGCGCGACCACGAAGACGCCGAAGACGGATGCGACGAGCACCCACCACTTGTTGCCCAACCCCGCCTCAGCCGTGGAACCCGCCTCGGCCGGGACCCTCTCACCGGCGACGGCCGGCGCGCGGGCGGGGGCAACGGGACGCGCCGGGGCGTCGATCGTCTGTGCCTGTGCCATGTGAACTCCTCAGTGGGACGTGAAGAAAGTGGAGAGTGAAAATCGGATGTCACTTTCGACTAATCGTGGATGTGGACGGTGACTTCGGCCGACGTACCGGGATAGAGCGTGTGCCCCTCTGTACCGTCGAGGGCGATTTGGACGGGCACGCGCTGCGTGACCTTGGTGAAGTTGCCCGAGACGTAATCGGTGGTCGGGACGGCGGAGAGCGCCGAGGCCGCCACCGGCTGGATGCGCGTCACCGTGCCGTGCAGCGCCACGTCGCTCACGGCGTCGAGCTTGACGTCGACGCCCTGGCCGGTGTGGACGTCCGCGATGTGGTTCTCTTCCACGTACGCCGTGATGTAGACCGCGGACAGATCCGCCACCTGGGCCAGGGGCTGCCCGGAGCCGAGGACCTCGCCCAGCGTCGCCCCCTCCTGGACGATGGTCCCATTCAGCGGGCTGACGACGCGGGCCGTGCCGCCCTGCCCACGCAGCGTGGCGATGGTCGCGCCCGCGCGCACCGTGGCGCCCTGGGCGAGGGCCACGGATTGGATGGCGCCAGGCGCGAGCGGCGCGACCTGGGCCGTGGGCGCCGACACCTGCGCGTCGTCGGTCTTGTAGAAGTAGTACGACTGATGCCACAGGTAGTACAGGCCCAGCCCGATCACGAACAGGACCAGCAGGCCCGCGCCGTTGATCAGCAACAAGCGGTTCGCGGAACGCCGGGCGGGTCGCTTGGGCGTGGGGGCCGCCGCGAGGACGGGCGCGATGGAAACGGACTGCTCCGCGGGGGCCGCGCCGGCCGCCGCAGGTGTCGGACTGGTTGACTCGCTCATCTCTGTTCCTCCGTTGCCGTGTCGTGTGTGTCGTGTGTCGCCGTGTATCTTGACGATCACGTCTACGTTGATCATGTGGCGCGCCGGCTCCGGCATCCTGCCACGGCAAGACGCCACCTGTCGGTGGGCGCGACGGACTCCCGTACCGCACACTAGAGGGATACCAGTAAACGATTGGAATGTCAAATACCGGATGGAATATATATCCCTATCGTTTGACGGGTCGCGCCGGCGGGAGTATGCTGGGGGTGGGTGATCGGGCCGCACGGCGCGGGAGCGCCGCGCGGTAAGTGCTGAGTGGGGAGGACGAGCATGGCGCGGAAACGGCTGACGCGGGTGGAGAGCAAGGCACGGACGCGCGCCTACCTGCTCGAGGCGGCGGCCGCCTTATTCACGCGGCAGGGCTTCGAGGGGACGTCGGTGGAGCAAATCGCCGAGGAGGCGGGCTACACCAAGGGCGCCCTCTACACCCACTTCGAGAGCAAAGAGGACCTCTTCGTGGCCCTACTCGAGAGTACGGTGCGGACGCAGATCGAGGACCTGCGCGACCGCATCGTCGCCGAGGAGAGCCCGACCGCGCGTTACGGCCTGCTGCGTCAGGTGTGCGCGCGGTGGGGGCGGGACCAGGAGGCGGCGATGCTCGACGCGGAGCTGCGCCTGGCCGGGGCGCGCAACCCGGCGCTCGGGGCCACGCTGGCGCCGCTGGCCGACCAACTCTACGGCACGCTGGCCGGCCTCATCGCCGGGGTAGCGGCCGACGCCGGCGTGACCCTGCCGCTCCCCGCGCGCGATGTCGCGCCGCTGCTGCACATCGCGGCGACGGGCGTGGCGCTGCAGCGGGCTATCACCCCGCTGTCCGTGGCCGACGACCTCGCCCCCTCCACCTTCGCGCTCCTGCTCCCGCCACCCCCAGGGACCGTGGGAGACGAATGCGAAGACGAGCGGGGGGCACGCCACGCCCATGGCGTGATCGCCGATTAGGCGGCGAGGGCAACCGTGTGAGAGGAATGAACACCATGAGCATGAGCACGACGTCGCAGCCCCTCGGCGACGCCGCGTACCACCGCGACCTGGGCGCGGGGTTGGCGCTGCGCTGGTCGACCGCCGCCGACCTGGAGCGCCTGGCCGCCCTCTACGGCGGCGTCTTCAGAGAGGGGCCGGACGCGCCGCCCAACGCGCCCATACAGACGCAGGTGGGCGACCTGATGAGTGGCCGCCACCCGCTGATCGCGCCGACCGACTTTGCCCTGGTGGAAGACACCACCAGCGGTGCGGCCGTCGCCGCCGCCTGCCTCATGGCGCAGACCTGGCGCTACGAGGGCATCCCCCTCCCCGTGGGGCGGCCGGAGCTCGTGGCCACCGCGCCGGAGTACCGCGACCGGGGGCTCATGCGCGCCATCTTCGCGCTGCTCCACGCGCGCAGCGCCGCGCGGGGCGACCTGGCGCTGGGCATCACCGGCATCTACCACTACTTCCGCCAGTTTGGCTACGAGTACGCGCTCGACCTCAGCGGCGGGCCGGACGTCGCGCTCTCCGCGCTCCCGGCGCTGGACGCGGGCGCGGCCGAGCCGTACACCCTGCGCCCGGCCACGGTGGCCGACATCCCGCGGCTGATGGCGCTCTACGAGCGGCAGAGCGCGGACGCGGCGGTCTCGACCGGCATCGACGCGGCCTACTGGCGCTGGCAACTCGACGGCATGGCGGCGGCAGACATAGAGCGCCCAGCGGTCCACATGATCGTGGCGAGCGGGGACGCGGCGGATCAGCCATGCGGCTACGTGACTACGGCGCGGCTGCGCCCACTGCTGCGGGACGACGACCTGGAGGTGCTGGCGCTGGCCGTCGAGCCCGAGGCGCCGTTGCCCGCGCTGGCGCCCGCGCTGCTGCGCGCGCTGGGGACACTGGCCCCCGCCGCGCCCGAGGCGCCGCCGCTGGCGCATCTGGTGTTCACGCTGGGGCGCGGCCACCCGATCTACGCGCTGTTTGGCCCGCGCCTAGCTCCTACATTACGGCGGCGCTACGCCTGGTACGTGCGCGTGCCCGACCTGCCGGGCTTCGTGCGCCATGTCGCGCCGGCGTTGGAGCGCCGTCTGGCGGCCTCGTCCGCGGCGGGCTACAGCGGCGCGCTGCGCCTCGACCTCTACCGGGGCGGGCTGCGCCTGGCGCTGGAGCGTGGGCGGCTCGTGGCCGTCGAGGAGTGGCGCGTCCCGCCCTGGGGCGAGGCCCAGGCGGGCGTCCCCGCGCTGGTGTTCCTGCAACTGCTCTTCGGGTACCAGGGCCTCGACGCGCTGCGCGACGCCTACCCCGACGTGTGGACCGCCGACGACACCTCCCACGCCGTGCTCCAGGGGCTGTTCCCGGCGCGGCCCTCGTGGGTGCAATACCTCGACTAGCTTTTACCTTGGCAAGCGCCGCAAAAGAAGAAGATGACGCATCCCGCTACCACACCGGCCGCAGGCGGAGAGGCGGGGCGTCGGCGCCGGCAGCGGCGACGATGCGCCGCAGGTCGTCGCGCAGCCCGGCGACCCTGTCGGCGCCGACGATATCCGCCCAGCGCCGCTCAACATCGGCGAAGATAGCCTCGGCCGCCCGAATGCAGTCCCATCCGCGCGCGGTCAATACCACAATCTTCCCACGGCCGTCGCGCGGGTCCGGCCGGCGCGCCACATAGCCGTGCTCCTCCAGGTAATCGATCATCACACTCGCCGCCTGCTTGGTGATGCCGAGGTGCGCGGCCAGGTCGTTGCCGGTGGCCCCATTAGGAGCGAGACGCTGGAAGGCGAAACCGTGCGCCGGCCGGATGTCGTCGAAGCCGACTGTGGCCAGGCGCGCATGCGCCTCGTCGACCAAGGCGCGCAGGGCGAGCAGAAGGAGCGCGGCCAACTCGTAGCCGCTGTCGGGTTGATCGGCCATTCTCACACCTCGCGCATCATCGATAGGCGTCCTTTAATTGGTCAATCGCTTTGACAACTCCCCCACGCCTATTGTACACTATGCAAGTAGTCAAAAAATTTGACTACTTGCATAGTGTACAATAGGCGTGGAGCGCCTGAGGAGAACATGATGGCCGTCGTACGCGGTAGTGAGATCGAGATGATGCGGACGCCGGGGGGCATGGCGACGGGGAGTATGGCCTCGCCGGGTCGAGGGGCGACGGAGGTTCTGGTCCTGCGGCAGCGGCAAGAGCCGGGCGGCCAGAACCCCTCTCATATGCAGGATCGCGAGGAGGTCATGATCCAGCTTTCGGGCACGGCCACGGTGACCGTCGACGACCAGCCGATCCAACTCTCCGCGGGCGATACCCTGATCGTCCCGCCGCACGCGGTCCATCGCGTCGAAAACAGGGGCGCGGAGCCGGCCGAGTGGTTGCTCGCGGCGCCCGCCGGAATGCGCTTCTTCAGTCCCACCGGTCAGGAAGTCACGCCGGCTTTTATCGTCTAACTGAGGGCGGCCGCCAGGCGTTGTCTCTCCTCGCCGCCCATAGTGACCACGCGCCCGTTGGGAGACTCCCCGATAATAATGGTGTCGCGCTACGCGTCGTACGGGTTCGTTATCTCGGTGGAGAGGATGCGGCGGCCGGTGTCATGGAAACCGCGCTTGCGGTAGAACGCCGCCAGGTCGTGGGCCTCCTAACCCTCCGGCGTCACCATGATGGAGAGTGTTGTGACGCGGCGCTCGTCGCACCAGGCGCGAACCGCCACGATCAAGCCCCCGGCGATCCCGCGGCCGCGCGCTTCCGGCAGCACGTAGAGGTCGTCGAGTTCCGCGCTGCGCCCCAACTCGATGCCCACGCTCGTCGTGACCGTGGCCACGCCGACGGCCGCGTCGCCCTCCCAGGCTAGGAACACCGCGCTGGTCGCGTCGTCCAGCACCTGGATGAGGCGCGACCGGATCAGATCCGGGGGCGTCGCGAAACCTTCCTCCGCGAAGAAGCGTTCCAGCAGGGCGGCCGCGCTCTCGCTGTCATCCTGCCTCGCAGGACGAATACTCCCCATGAGTCCTCCAAGATTCGAGACTGTGAGTTAGGCGATGAAGGGCGGCGTGATGTCCTCGCCGCTAGGGCTGAAGACGCGCACCCCGGTTGTCGCGGCGAGCAGCCACTCCGCCGGCGCATGGCCGGTGTTGGTGACGCGATGAACAATGTGGGCCGGGACGATCAGGGTGTCGCCGGCCGAGACCTCGATCGGTTGCTCGGCGACGGTCACGGTGACCGTTCCCGCGAGCTGGATCATGACCTCCTCGCGGTCGTGACTGTGTAGCACGTTTTGACCGCCCGGCTCTTGCCGCTGCCGCAGCACCACCATCTCGCTCGCCCCGCGTGTCGGTGCGGCCAGAACCCCGACCTCCACGCCGCCGGGTGTTGCGATCATCTCAACCTCGCCCCTGCGTACGATGCCCATAGTATTCTCCTTTAAATAAACAAGACCGGCGCCGCTCACCCCACGGGCCTATTACCTGAACAAATGATCGACATGCGGGATATTCATCACGGTGAGCGCGAGGGCGAGGACGCCCAGCACGACGGCCGGGACCGGACCGGCCCCGATGTCCTTCAGGACCAGGTGAGTGGACACCGCGCCGATCATGAACACGATCACTCCCAGGGCGGCAAGGGCGCCGACGAGCGGCGCGACGAAGCCGAGGGTCAAGCCGGCGGCCAGGACCACTTCTACCGCGCCAAGCACAGGGAGCAGGCTCAACGCTACCCCCAAGCGCGCGAAGTTGGCGACCACGGGTTTCGCCCGCGCCAATTTCGATCCGCCCGAGGCCAGGAATACGAGGGCTAGCAGACCTTCCAGGATATGTTTCACGAGATCCATACGTCTCTCCTTGAGGTTCTATGCTCTGCCCCGCGTGACAAGAGCTGCCGGCGTCTGGCGCCGCGCGGGGGTAGGGGCGTCCGGCGCGTAGACCGTTCGCGCCGGACGTGGGAGTTGGAAGTGCGGGGGTAAGGCCGCCCTGTGGGTGGGCGTTAGCGCCCGGCGACGGAGCGCAGGCTCTCCAGGATCGCCGCTGGCTCAGGCCGCTTGGTCCAATCCGGGTCCACCGAGGCCAGCGTGATCGTGCGATCCGGGGCGATCACGAAGACACCGGCGAAGGGGATTTCCCAGGTGTCGTCGCCGTTGAACGCGGGTAACTCGGAGCCGAAGGCGGTCAGCAACGGGCGCACCCCCTCGGAGAAGGCCCACACCAGCCCGTAGTCCCGCGCCACATGGTTGCCCTGGTCGCTCAAGACAGAGAAGGTCAGGCCCTTCTTCTCGACCGTGGTGAGGGAGTTGTCGGGCGTCTGCGGCGAGACCGCCACCATCGTGGCGCCGAGCTCCTGGATCTGGGGCTGGATGCGCTGGTAGGCGCGCAGCGTCAGGTTGCAGTAGGGGCACCACTCGCCGCGGTAGAAGACAAGGGCCACGGGGCCGCGCGCGAGTAGCGCGGAGAGGGTGACCTGCCCGCCGGTGGCGTCGGGCAGGGTGAAGTCCGGGGCCTGCTGACCCGTCTTGAGGCTATGGGCGGCGCGGCCGGAGCGCGCCACGCGCTCGACCTCGGCGTCGAACCGCGCCACCGCCTCCGGTGGGGCCTGCGTGCCCAGTCGCTCTTTAAAGTCGGCGAGTTGCTGATTCAGGCTGCGCTCGGATGTAATTTGCTCGGTCGTCATCGTCTGCTCCTTTTAACTGGTTGCTGGTGGCGTGGGCGAAAGGCCATTGTGAGAGTCGTTCGGTAGGCGGGACGGTGGGGCGGTTAGATGGCGGTGCGCCCACCGTCGACGGGCAGGATGGCGCCGTGGACGAAGGCGGCCTCGTCGCTGGCCAGGTAGACCGCCGCCGCCGCGATCTCCTCAGGCCGTCCCGCGCGGCCGGCCGGAGCCGCGCTGGCCAGCCGGTCCTGCATCGCACTACCCGCGGTACGCTCGGTGCGTATCGGGCCGGGCGCGATGGCGTCGACATTCACGCCGGAGGGGCCGTACTCGGCGGCCCAGGCCTTGGTCAGCAGCTCGACCGCCGCCTTGGAGGCGCCGTAGGCGGCCATCCCCGACATCCCGAAACGGGCCACCATGGTCGTGATGTTGATGACCTTGCCCGACCCACGCTCGGCCATGCCCGGGGCCAGCGCCGCCGTCAGGTAGTATGTTCCCTTCACGTTGGTCGCGAAGAGGGCGTCGTAGTCCGCCTCCGCGAGGGCGTCCGTCGCGCCAAAGGCGCCGCCGCCAGCGTTGTTGACCAGGATATCGACCTGCCCGAGCGCCTCGGTCGCGGCGCGGGCCAGGCCCCGCACGCCCTCGACCGAGGACACGTCGGCCGGGACGAACGTCGCGCCCGCGCCGATGGACGCGGCCGCCGCCTGGCCGCGCCCCGCGTCCCGGCCCGCGACGACAACGCGGGCGCCCTCGCGGGCGAAGGCCTCGGCGATGGCGCGGCCTATCCCCGCGGTCCCGCCGGTGATCAACGCTGTCTTGCCCTGTAGGCGCATGGTCATGGTGCTCTCCTTGTGCGTCTTGCGTCCGCGCACTATTGTCATTATCGTCGCTGATTTTTGTACCGCCTAGTACACTATACACTATCTAGACCAAGAAGTACAATTTTAGCCCCACGGTGGTAGAATAGGGTATGACGACCGAATTGACGACACGCGAACCGAAGACGCGGCGCGGGCAGGCCAGCCGCGAGCGCGTTATCGCGGCGGCGGCGGACCTCGTGTTCGCGCGCGGGGTGCGCGGTACGAGTCTGGACGACGTGCTCACGGCTGCGGGCGTGGGCAAGGGTCAGTTTTACCACTATTTCGCCGACAAAGACGACCTGGTCCGCGCCGTGATCGCGCGGCAGACCACGCGCGTATTCGACGCGCAGCGTCCGCGGCTCGACGCGCTGGACTCGTGGGCCGCCATCGCGGGGTGGTTCGACGGCCTGGTGCGACTCCAAGAGGAGCAAGGCTGCGTGGGCGGCTGCCCGCTTGGGTCGCTGGCCAGCGAGCTCTCGGACCAGGACGAGGCGGCGCGGGCCGACCTCGTCGCCGCCTTCGACCGCTGGGAGGGGTACCTGGCGCGCGGCCTGGACCAAATGCGCGCGCACGGCGAGTTGCGGGCGGGGGCCGACCCGGCCATCCTGGCGGCGTCCACGATGGCGAGCATCCAGGGAGGCCTGCTGCTCACGCAGACGCGCAGGGACGCGCGCGCCCTGCGGCTCGCGCTCGACGCCGCGCTGGCCTACCTGCAGACATTCGCCCGCACTAGCCCCTCTAGGGTCGGGTAGCGCGCGATGCAGGGGCCAGCGTTTCCGCTCCTTCTTTGCTGAGAGGGCGCTCCGCCCCCTTCGTGATGGTGGACTGCCGACGACACCTCCCACGCCGTCCTGCAGGGGCTGTTCCCGGCGCGGCCCTCGTGGGTGCAATACCTCGACTAGCTAGACGGGGGTATGACCATGAGGAGCGCCTGGGCGCGACGCTGGAGTCGATCCGGCGCGCGGTCGAGGGCTAGGACGGCAAAGTCGCTCCGCTGCCGGCCAAAGGCTATAGTATGTCGTTAGGCTTCTGGCGATAGGCTAGAGCGGCGCCGGCGGCCGCGGCCGGATGGGGCCGTGGCTAGCGCGGCGGTGGTGGCGTCCTCCGCCTCGGCGCCGGGGCGGTAGACTCGCGCCTCCCCGAACAGACCGGCGCGCACTACGGTTCCGCCCAGTTCGGCGATGAGCGCGTCGTCCGGCCCCGCCAGCCCCGCCTGCTCGCACCAAACGAGCGCCTCGTCCAGCGGCACGCTCCCGCCCGTTTCGTCGAGTAGCCGGCCGAATGCCGCCCGCGCCTCAGTAAGTACAGCGACGGAGACCAGGCCGTACCCCGGCACGTAACGCCGCGCCATAAGCCCAGACTCGACGTCGGCGCTGCCAGAGGCGCCATCGGCAAGGTCATTCACCAGGGGAGATAGGAGCGCTCTAGGGCTCGACGGGCGGCCCCCCCCTCCCGCGCACGGGAGAGCCGGTTCGGGGTCCCCTCCGGGGCGCGACTCCGCGGAGTCGAGAGTCCAATCCGCATGGGGTGGGGGTGAGGGCCGTCCCGTCGTCGCCCCGATGAGGTCGGTCCACACGGTCGCGAGCTCGGTGCGGCCCGCGCAGCCAATCGCGTCGCACATCTCCTCCTCGTCGAGCGGCGGTCCCTCCACGGCGCACAACGCCGCCAGGGCCTGGACCGCCCGCGCACGGCGGCGCTCGAACGGGTCGAAAGCCGCGTCCAACGCCTGTACCACGTCGGTCACGCTGATCTGCCGCCCCGCCTGATAGGTCACGATTGGGAAACCGCTGGCGGCGAACAGCGGCTCGCGCGCGCGGTCCACGACGAGGAGCAGCGGGAGCCGTCCGCGCAGGTGGGCCAGCTTGCGTTGCTTGCGCGTCAGGTAGTCGTCGGTGTAGAACCCGATCACCTCGCAGAGTACCTCCATGCCGCCGCGCCGGAAAGAGAAGTCGGGCAGGAAGACGGCGTCGCCGGCGATGACCGCGCGCGGCTCGCGTTCCATAATCCAGCCCCGCGCGATCCCCAGGCGGCCGCCCGCTTCGGCGGCATGGAAGGCGCGCGCGATGTCGGCCTCGACGCCGCTGTCATACTGGACGACGCCCATGTCGTCCCGCTCCACCAAGTCGTCCGGCGCGCCGGACAGCGCGGCGAACGACGTCACGTCCAGCGGCACATGGAACAGGCGGTGATCCGGCCCCAGCAGGCGCGTCCAGCCCTCGCGCACGGCGCCGGGATAGCGCCGCGCCAGGCGCGCCACGGCCGCCGCGACCGGCGCCCCTCCCGGCGCCGGCACGGAAAGTTCGTCGCGCACGCTATCATCGGCCGGCGCGGGTGGCGCGCCGGTCTCATCCCCCTCGGACGCCGCGCGTGCGACAGGTCGATCGCCGCTGTCGCGCACCCGCCGGCCGCGCACCAAGGCCCGGCTGCCGGGACCATAAAGGGTGAGTAAGAGCTGATCGCCCTCCCCTTCGGGTGTGGATGCGCGGAGCGCGACGTCTATACCGACGTAGCGACCTTTGGCGTAGCGGTACAGGTCCTTGAGGGCGTCTGTTTCGGTCGCGGGCAGCGCCAGCGTGACCCAGGACGACGCGGCCAAGACCGTCGCCACCACAGCCGCGTTGTACCCGGCGATCACACCGGCCGGAGTCAGCGGCTCCGCCACCGGCGCCGCGTCGGGGACGTCCTCCGATACGGATGCGGGCGCGGGTCCCGCACGCAGGAGCGCGGCGCCCGGACGGTCGGCCCACAGGTCCGCCTCCAGCGCCTCCGCTGTCGCCCCCAATTCGGCGGCGAGCTCGGTCAGGAACGCGGCGCGGAGGGCGCGCGGCACGTAGCCCGCGTGACGCTCTTGCGCGCGCCGGTAACACAGAGCGCGCAACTCAGCCGGCTCCAGCGCCAGTGCGCGCGGCGGCGGAACGACATGGTAGCCCATACTCTCGACCGTGCGCGCCACGCAACGCGCCAGCCGGTAGTCTTCCAGGATCTCCTCGATGCGCGGCGCCAGCGCCTCCACGGCCGCGCGCGGCCGCCCCTCCATCGCGGCATAGAGCGCGATGACTTGCGCGACCGCTTCCCGCGTGGGCGCGCTACCGGCCTTCAATAGTACGGGGCGCAAGGTCCAGTACACCAAGGTATCCGGCGTCGCGCCCGCCTCATCGGCTACGTCGTCCACTGACGCGTCCTCTGAGGCGCCAGCGGGCATGAGCGGGACGGGCGGGGTGAGCCGGCGCGCCGTCCGCGGCACATCGACCAGGCGGAACACGAGCATCGTTACGCCTCGCCCCTGCGCGGCGTAGGACGCACGGGCCGGATCAGCTTCCGCGGCTGCGCGCCGTCCCCGTCATCGGGCGCTGCACGCAGCCGGCGACGCGCCGCGATGCCCTCGTCGGCCGTATCGCGCGTGACTACTTCATAGAGGACAGCCTTCTTATCGGGTCCGGGCCGCAAGACACGGCCCAGGCGCTGCACCGCGTCGCGCTCCATGCCCGTCCCCGCGATCACGATCGCCACCGCCGCCTCGGGGACATCCACGCCCTCGTTCCACACCCGCGAGGTCGCGATCTTGGTGAGCCGTCCCGCGCGGAAGTCCGCCGTCAGCGCCGCGCGCTCGGCCGCCGGCGTCTGCCCTGTAATAGTGGGCATCAGATAGGCGCGTCCAACGGCCTCGACCGCCGCGACATGCTCCGCGAAGACGATGCAGCGCTCGCCGGCGTGCCGCTCCAGCAGGGGCTCCAGCGCGTCGATCTTGGCCTGACTGGTCAGCGCCAGCATCCGCGCGCGCCCGTAGGCGAGCAACGCCGCGCGCGCGCCACGATCGACGACGGAGCGACGGCGGATACGCTCCAGCGCGAACAGCGCGGGCTCGCCGCGCCGGCCCGTGCGCAAGCGATAGTCCTGGAACACGGCCATGTCGTGATCATAAGCCATACGGTCGTCCGCGCCGAGCTCGACGGTCAGCCGCACCACCTCGAAGGGGGCCAGGTAGCCCTCCTGCGATAGCGGCTCGGGGCGCGCCGTGTAGACGACATCGCCGAGTAGCGCGTCCAGATCGCGCTCCCGTCCGTCGCTGCGGGCGAGGGTAGCCGATAGGCCCAGCCGGAATGGCGCCACCGCCGCCTCGGCGATCGCGCGGTAGGTATCGGCCGGGAGGTGGTGGACTTCATCGGCGATAAGCAGCCCGAACGAGGAGATATGCGCCAGCGCGCGCGCCGCCCCGTCGTAGGTCGCCACGACCACCGGGCGATCCCACTCCCGCCGCCCGCCTCCCACCATGCCGACCGCCGTGGCGGGGAGGCCGAGCAGACTGACCAGCGCGCCCAACCATTGTTCGCATAGGACGATCGTCGGGACCAGCGCGAGGGCGTGCGTACCCGCGCGCGCGATCGCCAGCGCCCCCACCAGCGTCTTGCCCGCGCCCGTGGGCAGCACGACTACGCCGCGCCGACCGGCCGCCTCCCAGGCGTCCAGCGCCTCAACCTGATAGGGACGCGGCGACACGGTGAGCCGCGGCTCGACGCCCAGGGGCGGGGCCGGGTCGAACGTCAGATAGACGGGGTGACGCTCCTTGATGACGGACGAGATCGCGGCGAGGTCGGTCGGCCGCGCGCGGTACAGGTGCGGCCGGCGCCGGTCGGGCACGACCAGCCCCTGTAGCGCGGGGACCGCCGCGAGGCCCAGCCGCGTGCGCAGCACCAACTCAGGCCCCTGTAGCGTGATCTCCGTGTCGTCCTCGGCCCCCGGCCCCGTCAGCGGCATGTCCGTTGGGTTATCCACGCGCGCGCCTTTCATAGGTTTAGTGCAGAATCAGGAAGCTTTGTTTGACGTGGCGCCCCCTGGGACCACTCCCCAGAGGGGTCCCCGATCCTGCCGGCAGCGGTAGGCCGGCAGGATGCCGGCGGTCCCAGGGGGTACGCTTCACTGCAAAGTACCCCCCCTGAGAAAACATTAGGTCACCGCCGTCGGCGTGGCTGCGGCGGCAGCCGTCGGCGTGTCGCTCACACCTGGCGTCGAGGTCGTCGTGGCGGCTGGCGTCGCCGTATCCGAAGCGCTCACGGTTGGCGTCACACTCGCGGCCGCTGTTGGCGTCGCGCTCACGGCTACCGTCGACGTTTCACTCGCGACCGGCGTCACTGAACCGGTAGAAGCGGTCGAGGTCGCACTCACGACCGATGTTGGGGTTACCGTGCTCGCGCCCGGCGTCGGCGACGATTGCGCGGGCGCCGTCGCCGAGACTGGCGGCGACACGGAGAGCGGGTTGTCGTCGAGGGCGTACTGTCCTTTGTTATTATCCGCGATCTTGTTGTTCCCCAGCGCCGTCGTGTTCCTGGCGTCGGGAGCGCCGCCGAAGTTGATGCCATAGCCCGCGTTGTCGTGGATCAAGGAGTTGGTGATCGTCACCGGCTGGTCCGAGCCGTTGGAAATGCCATCCCCGGCGCTCTTCGCGACCTCGCTCTGGGACATCTCGACGCTGGCATGACCTTTGATACGGAGCGCGGCGCGGCCATTCGACCCCGCCCACCACATCTTCAAGCGATGCAGCACCGCCTGGCTCGTCCCCTCGATCACGACACCGCGCCAATCACCCTGCCGTGGCTTGGCCGCCCCACCGTCGCCGCTGCTATTGCCGCCCTGGTTATTATCGTGGTAGGACGTCATCATGACGACGTGACTCCCATCGCCGGCCACGACCAGATTACCATCATTGATAGTCAGGCCCGAGCCGCCGTCGAAGCCCTTGACGATAACGTCGGGGCCAAGCTCCAACGTCCCGTTGGGACCGACCATGTCGGTTCCCTGCACGATAAACGGAACCTTATGCTGCAGCCAGGTCACCGTGGCCCCATTGGCCGCGATCGTGGCGCCGGGACGCACGAAGACAGCGTCGTGCGTATTGTGTACTTCACCCTTCGGCGCGAACAAGTTGCTGTCGTCGAGGCTCAGGCCGCCATTGATGAGCAGGGGGTAGTTGTCGGCATTGAACATATCACCGTGGATGATCGTACCCACCGGAGCCGCGCCGGCGTTGAGCCCGTAGCCTTGCGCCGCTTCGATAGTGCTATTCTGGACCGAGATGGTGGGGGCGCCGCCGCCATTGACGTAGACCTCGGCGTTGCCCGCGTCGGGCGCCGACGAGCCATAGTAGACCTCCGTATTGTTCAGGTCGAGGACGCCGCCGGCGCCAGTCACGCCGAGGCCGCCCCAACCCGCCACTCGCGGCGCGGGGCGGTTGAGCGTGTCGAACGCCCCATGCTGCTGGTCGTTAAGCGCTGTGAAAACGACCGGATCGCTGGGTCCTCCAATAGCGTGGAGCGCCCCACCGTCGACGTAGAGGCTCGCGCTTTTTGTCGTGAAGTAGACATGCATGCCCGGCGCGATCGTCAGGGTGACGCCCTGGGGGATGCGCACCGCGCTATCGATGAAATAGGGTGCGTCGGCGAGTGTCCACGTCGTCGTCGTGGTAATCGCGCTGACTGTTGTCGACATACCATGGTCGGGCGTAATCCAGGGAAAGACGCCCATGCGGATCGCCGTCACGTTTGTGCCCGCCTTGTTGAGGTCGAAGTAGGTGTGCGGGTGCTGGCCGTCCACGGTATTCGTGCCGGCGACCACGAGCGAGTCGCCTGAGAGCGCATTGGCAGTCATGACGCTCCCGCTAACGGGTGAACTTCCGCTGACATAGGCAGTGCCGCTGGCTGTAGGGCTGGCGCTCGTCGCGCCGCCAGCCATCGGGCTGCTGCCCGCCGCCCCCGCCGAGCCGCCGTTACCTACCAGAGTATTGGCGGCGACCGCGCCACCAACGACCGTGAGCGCCGTGCCGAACGTCTTCTTCAGGTCGGCGATCGAACTGCCCACATGGATACCCCCGGCCAGCTTGACGACGGGGGAATTCGTCTCCATCGCGACGACCTGTCCCTGGCGCAACCGCGCTTTGATGGAGCCGTTGGACTGCGGCTTAGTAATCACGGTATCTTGATGCGTCATCGTGGCGCCCTTACCCAGCGTCGCCGCGACGGTATTGGGGTTCGTCGCTCCGAGCTTGACGTGGTCCATCGAGACGTTGGCCTGAGCATTGACGCCCTGCGCCGTGGGCAGGAAGCGCGCGGCGAGGCCGGGCCACGCGACGACGACCGCGGCCACGATCGCTAAAAACACGAGGAAAGACACGAGGCGCGTGAGCAGACGCCAGCTGCGGAAACGGGGCTTGTAGATGAACAAGCCCTGCAAAGGGCGCGCCTCCCCTACGCTGGGCTGCACCGTCACCTGGAAGTCGAAGCTGTGCTCCGGCCCGACAAAGCGCGAACGCAGCGGGCGCACCCGCATTTCCACCGTCGCTCTCTGGCCGGGTTTCAGTTGCGCCAGTGGGGGCTTGAAGGCAAAGTCGCAGCCCTCCTCACTGTCGTAGGCGTCCACATCGACGTCGATCGCGGCATTGCCCCGGTTGCGCAGCTGCACCGTGTAGCGCGCCCTGCGCCCGGTCGCGCGGCTCGGACGCAACTGCGCGTCGAGCGCGGCCGCCGCCGCCACCCGTAGCGCGCCGCTCACGTCCGTCCGTTCAGCCGGGTTAGCGCGCGCGACGACCGTCACCGTAAACGGGTGCGTCCCCGCGCCCATACCTGTCTCTTGCGCCGGTCGAATGGCGACGCGGGCGACTTCGCGGTCGTTGGGGAAAAGCCCGATGCCGGTGTCAGGCAACGTATACCACTCGCGCGGCAAGCCCTCGATCTCAAGATCATACTGCTCGACCGTCGGGCCGGTATTGTGGATGGCGACGACGATGTCGACAGGTACGCTGGGCTGGGCGTCTATGGTCGCGGGCGTCAAGGTAACCTTGATCGTATCGGCCATGCGGCGCTACTCTCCTATGAGTTGCAACAGGGCGGCGTCGCGCACGACCTGCTGTAGTTCCTTATCCAGGAAGGTATAGCCGTGCGCCCAGTCGATCTCGACGTGGGCCTGCGGAAAGAAGAGGGCAAAGAAGTCTTCGACATCTTGACAATTCAAAAAATGGAGCGGGAGACCGGACTCGAACCGGCGACGTACTGCTTGGAAGGCAGTTCCCGTACCCTCCATGCATGGTCATGCGTGCTCATCTGCACCGCCATCGATCCGCTGACGAGCCATGCATACGCATGATACCACATGATTCCTTGCACCCGATCTTGCACCCACACCGATCCCCCCCGCTCACCCCTGCCGTCTGCTATACCATGATCCGGCCCCAGTGAGGCCAAGGAGGCGAGCATGCAGATACAGGTACGCCGCACGACGCTCGGCATGGCGCGGGTCATCCGCGCCCTCGCGGACAAGCATGGGATGGACCTGACGCGCGTCGGGTCCCGCCTGGTCCTGGATAACGAGCCCTGGATGCCACTGCACGTCCGAGTGGTGGACGTGGGCATCGTCCTGGTCGCCCGTTTGACCGGGGACGCCACGGATGGTCCGACGGACCCCGAGGCCACCTACTGGACGCCGTCGTTGGACTACATCGACCGACGGGTGCCGCATCCGTGGGTGCCGCTTTCGCTGGCTCAGCCGATCGGGCAACACAGCATCTGCGGGCTGGTACTCGGCGGGGAGATGGTCCTGGCGGTGCCACACATCCAGCGGGAGCTGGCGTCGTTCGCGGAGGCCTGGGCGCAGAACCTTACGGAGCAGCGCTACCTGGAGAACGGCGTGCTCCGGCTGCTCCAACACCAGGAGGAGGACGAGGGCTAGGCCGATCGTCCCCACAGCGGCCCCGCAAGGTCTATGCTCATCGTGCCACCAAGGAGGGGCACGACGATGTACGACGACGAAGGGTCGTGGGAGCATGGGGAGATCTGCTGGGAGAAGGTCAGCTTCTGGAAGGGCGGTGGCGCGCGCTGGTACCTGGATGTGCTGGGGCCGCGCGGGCGCTACGCGATCCGCGCGCGGGAGACGATGTTCAGCGCCTACACCATCGACGACCGCCGCGGCCGCGATATCCTCGATCGGTTCCTGGGCGAACTGATCGCCGACGGGTGGGAGGCGGTGCAGGCCCGCGGGGAGTGGTGGTTCAGCTACATGCTACGGCGCCGCGTTGTTTCCTAAGTGCCGATCGGGCGCGATGGACCATAGGAGGTGCGATGATCGAGCTGGGGCAGGTCGTGGCGACGCCGGCGGCGTTGGAGGCGATGGAGCAGGCCGGGATCGACCCGGCCGCGCTCCTGGACCGGCACGCCATCGGGGATTGGGGCGAGGTCAGCCGTGAGGGGTGGGAGATGAACAACGACTGTGCGGAGCAGGGGACCGGCGCGCTCCTCAGCTTCTACCCGGTCGGCACGCGGTGGGTGTGGGTTTGGACGGAGTGGGACCGGCAGCACACGACGATGCTCATGCCCGACGAGTACTGACGAGGAACGGCTGGCCCGACGGTTGTTCCGCCGCCCGGTGGGAGCAGGGGACTACCCCTCGCCCCCGCCGGTGGCCGTACGCTGTTTCGCCCGTTGGTAGTTCGCGTCGAGCGCGGGCTCCAGGAGCAGGAGCGCGGTGATGCGGCGCGCGGTGTGGATGACGTCGCGGGCTTCGTCTTTGGTCAGAGGGCGGCCCAGCAGGTCGTCCTCGCGGTAGCTGAGCCACTTCTTGATGACCTGGTAGCCGCCCATGGTGTATTCCCACACATTGGCTGGCACGTTGGACCAGTACGCGATGTCGTTGAGATAGACGTCGTAGGTGCGCTCACCGAGTAGCACGAACGCGGTATCGTCGGCGATGCCGAGGGCCAGCGCGCCGGCGACGATGGCCGCACGTTCCTCCGTCGAGTAGTCGCGTTCGACGGTACGGCCCTTGCCCGGCATCGTCACGCGTGCCTGTCCCGCGTGGCCCCACCCGACCGTCACAGCGAGTTCGCCCGCTTCCGGGTCGATCGGCCCCCCGCCGACGCGTGTCAGCGGCGCGATGACGCGCAGGTCTGGCCGGATCGCACCACCCGTCACGCCGGGGACCGCCTGCTGCGGCTCGAGCAGCGTTGCGACCTGCCGACCCAACGCGGCCGATGCGTGCAACGTGTCGGCGTCGGCGGGCAAGGGGATGCGCGGCCAGTCCTGTCGCAGGGCGTCGGCGTTCTCGCGCCGGTAGAGCGGAGCGTGCGGGATGACGGCACAGTGGTAGAAGAGATCGGACGCGTCGTCGGCCCCGATGTCCGCGAGGTAGGCGCGGGCCTGGTCGGATAGATTGGGTTGCACCTTGCCCTGCCGTGTCGTCTCCTCATCATCCAGGGCATCGAACAGCGTCTGCTGTGTCTCCCGAAGGTAGAGCGGGAAGAAATTGCCACCCCGCTCGATGATGTGCAAGGAGCACGGCAAGGTCGACACGAGGGGCGGGTCGAAGCTCATACGTTGCCGTTGTGCCGCGCACAGCCAGACGTTCCCCTCGAACATCTGTGCGGCATATTCAGGACGTTTCTCGTCGAGCAACTTGGTCTCCAACTCCCAGTACAGCCAGCGTAGGTCGAAGGGGCGATAGCAGTAGCGCACGATACGCTCGGGTTGGAAACCCCGGGCACGCAGGTAATCACGGATCGGAACGGCGTCGAACCGTGCCGCACTCGCCATGACGGACGGAGCAAGACGGCGCATCTGGTCGTGGCTAATGTTCGGATCGAAGTAACGTTCCATCCGTTCGATGAGTTGGTCGCGGTCGATGTCGACCACGACAGCGTCGCGGCTGGTCTTGACCCCAGGGTACGACACGGGGAACAGCGTTTCCAGCAACGGCCAGCTCAGGTAGTTGGCCTCCGACACCATCGGCGTGAAGGGGTATCCCAATTTGCGGTCCGGCCGCACCTCCTGGTAGAGGGTGTCGCCGGCCTGGGCCGCTGTGGCAAGGAGATCGGCCCGTTTGGTCCGGCCCCAGAGATTGCGGTAGTGGACGGAGGTGGTGGGGGTGTGCTCCTCCTTGCGCACCAGCATCGCGATGGCCGTCCCCACCTGGATGCCCTCGCGGTTGTACTCGGTGGAGAAGATGCTGGGGTCGGACTGCCCGTCGGGCGTCAGCTTGCCGGTGCGGTACTTGTCGCCGTTGAGGTTGTCGATCCAGATGTGGTCGAACGCGTCGAGGTACCGTTCGCGCATGGCGGGGAACGAGGATCCGTCGAGCCAGGAGTAGTTGAGATGTAACAGACGATGCCGGCCCCGGTCCCCTCCACGATGCGGCGCTCGGCCATGCGGAAGAAGCGCACGTACAGGTCGTTCAGGCCATGGCCCTGCGGCTGCGCGGTGTCCCGCGCCACCCGGTAGGCGTCCGAGAGATCGCGCTCTTCCCCGATGGCAACCCCGGCCAGGCCGTTGTAGGGTGGGTTCCCGAGCACGACGAGGATGGGCGTTTGCGTCTTGATGCGCTCGGCGGCGTCGCGTTCGTCCTCGAACTCGTGGAAGAGGAAGTGCTGCTTGGGCGCCGTCGATGGTTCCCATCCCGTGAGGGCATTGGTCAGGTAGATGCTCGCACGTTCGTTCGTGCTTGGATTGAGTGGTGCGCCGAGACGTTGGAGCAACAGTCCGAGTTGGAGATGCGCCACGACGAACGGGGCGGGCATGATCTCGAAGCCGAAGACGCGCCGGAGCGCCGCGTCCTTGATGTCGCTCGCGGCCAGCGCATCCTCACCGCGCTCGTGGATCGTCCGCGCGATGCGCTTGAGCACCTCGACGGGGTAGGTGGCGGTCCCCGTGCCGGGGTCGAGCACGTACACGTCGGGGTCGGCCAGTCCGTCGGGCCGGCCCAATTGTTCGCGCAGCACCGTATCCACCCGCTCGACCATGTAGTGCGCGACTTCGGGCGGCGTGTACCAGACGCCCAATTGCTTGCGTAGCTCGGGGTCGAACGCCTGCAGGAACGGCTCGTAGAAATACTGGACGGCGTGCGTCTCCTCGAACCTCGTGAAGAAGGTGGCGCGGTCCACGCGGTTGAGCGCGGCTGCGGTCCAATCCAGCACTTCAACCAACCCCAGCGGCTCCAACTTCGTCGGCATGGCCACCTGCTCGAAGAGCGCACGGATCATCGGCACGCGCAGCGTCCAGGCGGCCTCGTGCCAATTGAAGCGGGCGGACGGTGTGCGGGCGTCCGGCCCTCGGCTCCAGAGTACCCAGGCGGAGAACACGCCGTAGAAGAGGGTCTGGACCAGGGTCGAGCGGAAGAAGTGGTTGCCCTGCTCGCCCTGGAAGGACAGACCCAGCGCCTCCTCCATCGCCGTACGCAGATCCTTGAGCGCGGACAATTTGCCTTTCTCGACACGGGCCAGCGCCTCGCGCGCGTACGAGGCGAGGAACCAGGCGATGTCCTGGGGAGCGGTGAGGGGCGCGCTCTGGAGCAGCACCCGCTTGAGGAAGTCGACGAAGCGATCGCCCTGGGCCTCGGTCAAGGCCCGCGGGTTGGCGGCGGCGTTCCAGAAGGCCCGTTCGCTGGAGGCGAGGCGGTACGTCTCGAGCTTGAGCGGCTGGCCGTTGACGTCCTGGCCGACGAGGACCCAATCGCGCAGGTTGGTGACCAGGACCTGGCGGTACTTGCCCCAGTACCGCGACACCTGTTCGCCCTCGGCGATGAACCAGGCGTCGTCCTTCGTCCCCTTGACCTCGACGACGCCCCGCGCTGGGTTCTGCGGCTCCATCGGCGTGTCGGACGCTTTGGGGAACTGGTCCGGCGTGAAGAGGCCACCGTCGGGCATCCCGGCGCCGAGGTTGCGCAGCGTCATGATGCACCGGACCTCCGGTGACAACGACCGGCCGATGCCATTGATGAGATTGGATAGCGCTGGGTAGTAGGACGTTTCCTTGACCCCCGCGCCCGACGCGCGGATGTCGCGCAACTCCGTGATGTAGTCCTCAACCAAGCTCATCGATGGCCGCGCTCCCCTCCCGCAATACGGGCGTCGCTGCCGTGCGGCGCCCGTTGATCCCCGTAGTGTGCCACGATTGGTTGTCGGTGTGCAACCTCCTCTCTTCTTGCTGGGTTGGTGTGGACAATCCCTGCCAGCCTAGCCGACGATGCCACAGCGCACCATGCCCCGATCTGGGGGGACTCGTGCGTGATGCGCAAGCGGATGCGGCCTGTGGATAACCGTGCGCTCCACGTTGGAATTGCTGTACCATCCTGGGAGATAGTACAGCAGTTCTATAAGGAGGCTCCATGACCGAGAACGATGGTGTGTCGACGGAACAGCCGGAAGGTGAGGAACAGCCAGGGGGCCGCGTGGTCATGCCTGGGGGCGATTACCTTCTCGCGGCGCTGATCAGCACCGTCAACGGTTACCCAGGAGACATCGGCTACCCGCTCACGCTCTCCCTCCACGGTACGCTCGTGTCCGGAGAGACGATCAGTGGGCGCACGTACTTTGACATGATCGCTGGTGCCCTTGAGCAGGCATGGCCTCGCAACGAGGATGGCACAAGCAACGAGGGAGTGTTCGATCGGTTCAGGGAGTTCGGCGACGCGATGTACCCTCGTCCGAACGAGGACGGTGAGGAAACCAACGCCGGTCGCAGCCAGCCCGTCGCCTACGTCCATCTCAAGCATGTGACGATCAGTCAGCCGGGCGCGCCCATGATCGAGATGGACGCGACCGTGGCCTGGCGGTGCAAGATCGACGCGATCGACGCCTGGACGCTCGGCACGATGGCGACGACCACGACGTCATCCCCTGGGACCTGGTGACCCGTGAGTTGGCAGGATTTTCTCCTCTGGATCGGTCCGGTCATCGTTGGCATACGCCAATTCCTTGGCCTGACCCAGGACACCATCAAGACCACGCAATCGGCGACGGAGGCACTGAACGCCGGCAAACGCTTGCTCCACATCTCCGCTGATGACGCGGATGCTGGGGCGGACCAGGACACGGGGAGCGAACCGACCGATCGGGACGTGGAACGCGCGCGTGCCATGGCCGACCTCATCCGCAGCTTCGCCATCTTCGGCTTCCTCGAGTACCTTCTGTGGGCCACCCGAGCCGTCTTGATGCTGGTTGCCCTGCTGCGCATGCAAGCGTCGGTGGAGCGCGTGCTCACCAGGAGCGGACGGGACAAAGCCTAGAAACGCAACAAAGACGCCCCTTCCTTATATAAGGAAGGGGCGTCTTTTGCTTCAACGATGCCGAACGAGCGCGATGTGGTCCACGGCGATGTAGCCGTGGGCGTGGTGGTCCAGCCGTTCCACGTCTACCCAATGTGGCGAACGCTTGCCAAGGTAGCGTAGCTGCCACCCGACCTTGACCAGGCCGTCCCGGACGTGCGCCGTGCCGGCGCCCTCGCCCGCGCGGAGCGTTGAGGCCACCGTCACTCTGTAGAGCACCGCTGGCGTGGGTCGGACCGTCGGCCTGGGGCGCGGCGTCGCTGTGGGACTCGGGCGCGGTGTCGAGGTTAGGCGAGGGCGCGGCGTGGCCGTCGGGCGCCTGGTCGCTGTTGCCGTGGGACGAGGCGTCGCCGTGGGGCGCGCGGTGGGCGGCACGACCACGACATGGTCCGCTGGGTAGGCCCGGCCTCCTGGGTGCCATGTGAAGCCTTCCAGGACCGTCTGGAACGAGTCAGCACTCATCCACGCGATGCCGCCGTTGCCCCACGAGGTTCCCCACGAGTTGAGCACCTCGAACTCCACGCCCGACGGGGTGGATCGGTACCCGATCGCCGCGACGAAGTGCGAAAACTGGTAGTTGCCACCGTTGACGAAGGTGCTGGTCCAGTACGCGTTGGTCATACCGCTGTAGACATTCATCAGCAGCCCGACGGGGTGCCCCGCGTCGATCGCCTGCATCGTCGCCAGGACCGCATCGCCGCCGGTATCGTTGGCGTAGAGCAAGCTCATGTAGCCGCCGGTGCTGCCCGGATCGGTGTACGTACCGGATGGCGGGTAGCCTTGATAGGCGTCGGTGTCGTACGCCGTCGATCCGTGCCCCTCGATCGCCGCAGCTTCCTGCTCGGCGGTGGTGTACCCGTTGCCCGCGCCCTGCGCCCAGTAGTACGTCCACCAGGGCGAGAGATGCCCCGCGTTCTCGTTGCGGCCCAACCGCTCCATCTCGTTCAGCTCGGTCATGACCTGAGCGCCGCAAGAGTTCGACGACAATTGATCGTTGATGGAGCGCACCAGGTACGAAAGGTCGGCGGACGGCGCGATGCCGCCTCCACCGATGAGCGCCAGGTGCGGCCGGATGATGCGCCGGGTATCCGGCTTGCCTCCACCGGAGCGCGTGAGCGCCGCCGCTCCGACCAGCAGGATCACCACGAAGGCGACCAGGCCGACGACGGCCGCGAGCGAGTGGCTGCGCTTGTGCTGCGTCGCGGAGTGGACGTACGGCCGCTCGTGGCCGCGGCGACGCGCACGCTCCGCGTGCCACACCAGGCTCGCCACGGCCAGCACCACGATCAAGGTGAGCCACGGCGCGAAGTGCACGAAGATGGACCAGGACATAATGGCAACGCTCCTTGCTTTGGACTAGGTAATTTGTTCTAGGGCCCGGAGGCGCCCTCCGCGATCCCGGCGGGTCGCGGGGGGCCTGGTCGAGGGCGCGGGGCTCAGTCGGCCTCGACGTAGACGCTGAAGACGAGGACGTGCGCGGTGGTGGGGCTGTCCGCCAGGGCAACCACGACGTGGACGTCGTACACGTCGCCGGCCTGCTGCGTCCCGTCGCAGAGCGCGAGCTGCACCAGCGTCTTCGCCGGCGTGGACCCGACGGCGGCCACGGGAACCACGGTCGGTCCCGCCGTGACGAGCCCCGGCGCCGTCGTGGGCGTGGCGAACGGCCGGGTGAGCGTGGCGGTCGCCGCCACCGAGGAGACGGCGTACCCGGCCAGCAGGGCGGTCGCGTCGATCGCGACGCCGACACTGGTGGACCCCGGCGCCACCACGACCTGGGCCGCGGCGAGCAGCGCGGCGCTGCTGACGGTACCCGCGATCGGCGCGGCGCATCCGGCGTCCGGGACGCTCGGGTCGGGGAGCAGCGCGGGGTGGCCCGGCTCCGCCGCCATCCGCGCCACGACGTCGTACGCCAGGGTCGGGATCGGGGTGGTGTAACTGACCTCGTTGCTAGGGGTTCCACGCATGGGCGGCGTCTGATCGTCGTAGGGGACGACGGTGTAATAGCGCGTTTGGCCCGGCGGGGGCGGGTCCAGGACGAACAGGCCTGGGTTCGTGTTCACGTCCGTCTGGACCGGGGTCGCGCCCTCAGCGCCCGCCGCGCTGCCCTCCAGAAGGACGACGCCGACGGCGTGGGCCACGCCGTCGTAGCTGTAGCCGTGGGTGACCACGAGCTTCGCTCCGACGGCCTCCAGGACGATGTTATCGGTGGTGGTCGGAGCCGCGACGAACACCGCGTTGCTGTCCGCAGTGTGCCCCGGCGTGGGTGGGGTGCTAAAGTCCGCGTTGCAGGTATTGTCGAAGACACGGATGACGTAGGTGGACGAGTCGTTGCCACCCGGCGTCGGGCTGGTCAGGGTTCCGGCTCCCAGCGACGTGGTGCTGCCCTTCAAAAAGGTCGATCCGCTCGCCACCGTATTGAACAAGGCGAGCCCCAACAGCGGGTAGCTTCCAGCCACGGGGGCCGGGTAGCTGATGGTGTCGGTTCCGTTTGCACTGGTGACCGTGATGGGGCCGATGGTAGGGGACCCGGTCAGCACGACGGGACCGACGGCGACGTGGTTGCTCTCCGCCGTGAGCCCCGCGCTGTCCTGCACGACCAGGACGTAGCTCCAGCTCTGACCAGCGGCGGGCGCGGGCTGTGTCCCTTCGCTCCCCGCCGTCCCGCTCCACGAGGAGCCCGCCATCATCGTCCGCGAGCCGTCGGCATTGATGCGGTACATCGTCAGTGACGCGACGGGGTTGCTCCCGGCAACGCCGGCGGAGTAAGTGATGGTATCGGTGCTACCGGACCGGGTGACCGTCAAGGTCGGCGCGGTGGGCGGGGTTGATCCGGGGTTCGAGGACATGGGGTCTTCTCCGTTCCGTTCCGTTTCGGCGGGCGATGTGGCCCGGTGGAGCGATCCACCGGGCCGTGGTGCGTGGGTCGGCTAGCTGGCGGTTCCCGGCGGTGGGACGATGCGTCCGACCAGTGCGCCCTCCTGGCCGTCCGGCGTCTTAACGGTGCCGGTCACCGTCGCCAGCGCCTCGTCCGTCCCGGTCGTGTCCTGGGTGTTGGCGCCGACTGTCTCGGACGTGTCACCCGTGGCCGGCGCGGGCTTCTGCGTCGCGGCGGCCGTCGCGGACGCCAGCGTGCTCCACTGGTCCACCAGACTCTGCAGCTGGTCAATCTGCGCCTTCTGCGCCGCGATGACGGCCGTGTGGTCATCCACCGTCGGGGTCACCGTCGTGCTACCCGGCACGAGGTCAGGGTGCGCGTCCGTGGTGGCCGCGAAGGGCTGGCCTTGCGCCTGGTTGACCCCGGCCACCGCGGCCTCGATCATCGCGGTGATCTGCGCCTGCGTCAGGTCCAGCCCCAACGCTTTGGCCGCCGACGTGGCCAGCGAGTAGACCCAGGCGAACTTGGCGTGGGAGCCCACGATGCTCTGCTCCGCGCCCAGCACCAGGCGCTGCACCTGGGCCCAGAATTGGTTGGCTTTGTCCGCCTTGACGCGGTCCGCCACGAAGGCGTTCACCCGCGAGATGCCGAACGCCACCAGCGCGGTGATGACGAGCAGGATCAGCGGCCAGAGGACGGTGGCGTACGCGGCGACGGTCTGTGCGGTCTGCATCGAAAATCTCCTTCTCGGGCAACAAAAAACCGCACCGGCTGGGGCGGGCGGTGTGTGGTGTGAACGGCGTGGAGCGGATGTGTGTGAGGCGTGGAGCGCTTAGCCCGTCGCGGCGCGCTCCTCCTTGTGGTAGGCACGGCGCGCCAGGAGGCCGACCAGGAGCATCATCGCCAGCGTCGTGACGCCCTCAATGACGTGGAGGGCCATGTAGTCGAGGTGGTAGTAGCTGTAGGCGATGCAGTTGCCCTGCAGCGATTTGACGATGCCGAGCCAGAGGTTGTGCCAGCTGTCCTGGCACAAGAACACCGCGCACAGCACCGAGGCGACGTATTGATAAATGGTGCAGTGCCACGACGCCTTGAACGCGTCCACGAGCGGCCGCTGCTCGGGCTGCATCGCCCGGCACAGCAACCAAATGCCCACGTCGCCGCCGGCCAGCAGCGCCCGTCCAAGCGCCAGCCCGAACGGGATGTACACCAGGATCATGACCAGGACCAGCGCGGGGTTGAAGTTGTGCGAAAGCACCCAGGCCCACTGGAAGACGGGACCGCTACACATGGTGTCCCCCCTCGCCGGCATCCAATCGCCGCTCCAACTCCTCGATGCGCGTCTTGTTGATGGCCGATTCCTTCTCGTTGCGGGCCAGCTGAATCTTGAGATGGTCGCGCTCCAGCGTCAGATGGGTCAGTTCATTGCCCATGTCGTGCAATTTGTCCTCGCGCTGCTTTGTCTTGTGCGCGTACTCCGCCTCGCGCTCATGCGCGTGGGCTTCGGCTTCCTGGAGCCGCCGCTCCGTCTCCGACAGGCGCTGGGTCAACGTCGCGTGGTCGCTCTGCAGCGCCGCGTGCTTGAGCTGCAGGCTGACGTGCTCCTGACGGAGCGTGTCGTGGTCGTCCTTCAAGGCGTCGAACTTACCATCCAGCGCGTCGAGCCGGGACTCCATGCTCAGGCGCTTCTCCCGCTCGCGGCCGTAGTCGGAGGTGAGCGTGGCGATGGTTTGGGTCGTCGTTTTGTCCAGGACGTCCCGTTGTTCGTTGAGCCGCTCCACGGTCTTGACCTGGATGTCCAAAACGCCCCGCTTTCCGAGCCAAACCGTCCCGACGATGAACACCACGACCCCGGCAACCAACGCCAGCAGCGCGGTCTCTCCCGACAGCGCCGAGATCGGGTTGGGCGGCAGCGTGATGGCGAGCGCGCCAATCTGCATGGCTAGACTCCCTCTGTGCTGGACGGCGACGCGCCGTGGATGGATGGGGACGCTTACGAGGTGTACGGCCCTTCGGCGTTGACGGTGAGCCCCTGCGGGCCGGCCACCAACACCGTCCCATGGTAGCCCGTCAGGGTGGCCGATGGCCCCACGGACTCGCGGCACAACCACCACTCGTCCGCCGCGGTGTCGTCGTTCACCCGGTCGTCCGCCGCTGGCGGGTCGAAGAGCTTGTAGTTCGACGCCGTCGATACCGGCTTGGACATTTCCCACGAGGTCGCGTTGGGAAAATCGGCCAACCCCGAACCCGTCACGTCGTGGCCCAGCCCGAAGAGCACGGGTGTCGGACTGGAGTAGCTTTGCGCGTAGCTCGGCATCGTTGAGTCGGTGTAGTTCCCGGTGACCAATGTCCCCGGTCCGCCAGCGACGCCCTTGGTTTGCCCACGCATCGAAAAGCCCGGCTGCGACGACGATCCGCCCATCACGATCGCATCGATGTACGTCTCGTCCCCCGCCTGGATCGGCCCCAGGTCGAGCCGCCCCTTCAGCGACAGGTAGGACGACTCGAGGATGACGTGGAGGTTGGTGGACAGGCTCAGCCGGTGGTACGTGCCCGGCGCGCCGTAGTAGGCGGCCAGGACGGTGTTAGCGTCCGGGGCGAACGGCGCCCGGACGTAGAGCCCGATCGAGTGGTTGGCGCTGGTCCCTCCCAGGTTGCTCCACGAGGCGTTGAGTCCGCTGGAGGAGTAGGGTCCCACGGTGTTGATGCGTAGGCCGGACCCGGTCGCGGTCCACGTCGAACCGTTGGCCCCCACCAGCGTCGTGATCGCCCCGACGGTCCCGCGGCAAGTCCAGTAGTCGTCGACCGCATAATGCGTCGGGATCTGCGTATCGACGAGCGGCGGAGGGAACAGCCCATCCCCGGACGTCGACGTGATCATTTTGCTGTACCACCAGGACGCGTTGGCCGGCATGTCGGCCAGGCCCGCCCCCGTCACGTCGTGGCCCAGCCCCGCCGTGCAGGACACCGCGTCGTAGTGGTCGGCAGGCGCCGGGGAGCCGCCGGGCAGCGTCGGGGAGGACGCGCCACCCAGGACCGGCGTGGAGTACCCGTTCTTGTCGCTCGTTAGGGCGCCACGGAGTTGGAACCCGTAGCCACTGCCGTTGCTGGCGATAACGGCGGCGTCGATCCAGGTGGTATCGCCCGGTAGGACCGCCCCGATGTCCAATGACCCCGAGATGGTATCGACGTTGCTCTCCAGGACGAGGTGCAGTCCGGTGGTCAAGCGTAGACGGTGGTACGCGCCGTTCGGTCCCGCGACGGTCACCAACGCCGTGTCGGCGGCGGGAGCGGCGGGGACGTGGAGGTATTCGCACCAGTGCCAGTTCTCCCCGGCGCCCGGATCCAGTCCCCAGGAGGCCACGATGGTCCCCGTGGCCGCGCCCGAGACGCTCTGCGCATCCAGCGCGCCGATCACCGCGCCGCCGGAGAACGATTGGCCCAGCGTGGGCTGCGTCGGCGGCGGTGGCGCCGACGCGCCGCCGTCGATCGCCGGGTACGGCTCCCAGTAATTGCCCAGGATCAACTCCATCGGGATGACGTCGGTGGTCGCCGCGAGTGCATTGAACGCGGGCTCGGGGGCGATGTAGAGCGCCCCGGCCCCGCCCCTGGCGGGGACGCTGAAGGTGACGTGGCGCGCGCGCGTCGTGTCCACCATGATCGTCGCCGGGGAGCTGCCGTAGAGCGTGGCGTAGGCCTTGGCCGGCAGGGTGTCGATGTACGCCACGCCGGCCATCTCGTAGCTGACCCTGGTGGATACCTTGCGCCAGTAGATGCTCTGCGTCTCCCCGTTGGGTCCGACGATGCGCGAGAGGTTGCCCCGATCCTCCTGGAGTTGGCCAGAAATCTTCGCCATCGCTAGCCCCCCCGGCCGCCGAAGTTGTGGATGATGCGGATGCTGTCCGCCAGCCCGGCGGCGATGTCGTCCGGGCTGTGCGCCTGCTTGGCCAGGACGCTGCCCAGCGTGAGCGTCGCGTACGCGAGCGATCCGCCCGGCTGGTCCGTGCTCAACTCGACGTCGAGCACCCACCACGGGCTGTTGACCAGGTTGACCACCTGCGTCCCCACCACCGAGCCGTCCACCGGCGAGAGCTGCGCGATGGTGTCCGTCAGGTTGACGTGGACCAGCATCGTTGGCGTCACGTCCCACAAGCCCGACTCCTGCGAGGTGATCGGACACTTGACCGTGAGCTGTCGCTGCGGGACGCTGTTCTCCGCGAGCCACCGCTGCGAGACGGTGGCCAGGTCCGCCGAGGAGCGGTCCAGCGTCAGGTGCTCCGACGTCTGGAGGTTGGCCAGGCCCGACGGCATGCAGGCCTCGGAGAGCGACGCGCTCTCCCACAGCCGGTACCGCCAGTCCAGGCAGTCGTCCAGCCGCCGCTCCCAGTACTGCGTCGCCGGTAGGCAGTTCGGCAGGCTGATGTGCGTCGCGTCCGGGTTGCCGATCGGAGAGTGCACCGTCGGCCCGATCGTGATGATGCCATTGTCCGGCAGGTCGTTCGTCGCCTTCTGGGCCAGCGTCGCGAAGTAGGGGCCCAGGTGCAGCTCCTCCTTCGTCAGGTCACGCCACCAACGGGCGTCGCTATTGCTATAAAAAAATTGCTTGGGGGTCCAGGCGAAGAAGCGCGTCGTGAGGGCCCCTTGCAGCGCCTGGTACTGGCCCGCGACGACGCCGACGATGTTGTCATCCGACAGGCCGCCCAGGTCCGTCGCCCGCGTCCACCCCTTGCCGTCCAGCGTCGCGCTCCACCAGATGCCCGCGTTGCTGCACAGAAAGACCGAGGTGTACTGGCCCTGGACGTACGCGCCGGCCACGGTCTTGCCGCCGATGGTGATCCCCAGGCCGGTCGCGCCGTTGCAGCTGAGCCCCTGCCCCGACGGCGCCTGTAGCGATCCGTCCTGGTTCCCCCCGATCAGGCCGTTGCTCCAGGTCCCATCGCTCGCCTTGGCCGTAAAATAGCACCCGTTGTTATCGCCCTGGGTCATGGCCCACACCGAGTCCTGCGCGGGGTGGCTACCGTCGCCGGTGGTGATCACCCGCGAGAGGGCGAAGGCGCGGATGCCCGTTGGGAGCGCGTAGCTGGTGATCGGGTCCGCGTCGCCGATGTGGTAGCGGTGGATCGTGCCCTGGTCGTTGCCGAGCAAGAGCCAGATGGTGCCAGCGTCGGTCGCCACGAAGTCCTGGACGTGCGCGTCCAGGTGCACCGGCGTCCACCCGTCGTACCCCGCCCCCGTGAGGGACCCGGACAGGCCGGGGAACCGGTAGATGCCGTACAACGATTTGTCCTTGGGCTCGACGTGGACGAACAGGACGGCGTTACCCGATCCGTCGGTCTCCACGGCGATCCGGATGACCTTGCCGTGTAGCGCGCCGACGGCGGACCAGACGTGGACCGCGCGGACGTCCGTCGAGCGCGAGAGCACGCCGTCGCTGGTCCCGATGTACATGGTGGCGTGGGCATTGTCCACGTTGAGGCTGTACACCGGCCCCGCCGACGTCAAGATGTCCCGGAACCGCCCATCGTTATTGAAGATGGAGACGCCGCCGGTCTTGTCGTTGACGTGGTAGCTGATGACCGGCAGGCAGGTCGTGTAGTCCGTGCGGCCGCCGGTCCCGATGGGGTTGATGAGCCCCACGCCGGTGATCGTGGCGTTCGCCGGCAAACCGGCGTTGCTCGCACCGCCGATGAAGGCGGTGCTGCCGTACACGTCGGCCAGGTTGGTGGTGATCGAGGCCTCGATGATGCGCGCCGTCGTCGTCTCGTCGACCGGCCCACTGCCGTTGCCGTCCAGGACGTACGTCCCCGCGATCGGCGATCCGCCGACCGCCCCGAGCACCACCTGGTTCACCGCCGTGCTGGTCGTCGTCCCACCACCCGATCCGCCGCTGGGATTCGTATCGCTGTACGTGACGTCCAGGCCCCACACGGATCCGCCGGTGTTGCCCTGGGGGTAGGCTTGCGCGGCGCCGTTGGCGTACCGCGTGTGGCCCCCGTCCGCGCTGGGGATGGAGAGCGGGGCTTGCGGCGTGCGCACGGCCGCATCGTACGGGATGTTGCCGACGCCCGCGGCGTCGTACCCCACCGCATAGACGTGACCCGCCGTGACCGCGACGGCCGCCGCGAACGCCTGGTACTCCCATCCCACGGCCGTCGAATCGGCGAACACGCACGACGCCAGGAGCGCGTTGGTGGCGTCGTCCCACAGGTACCCGTTGTGCGCGCCGGTCTCACCCGCCGTACGATAGAACGAGACGCCGATGATGTACCCAGCGGCGGAGCTGGTGAACCGTTGCGAGCAGGTGAACGGGCCGAAGCCGTTCTGCACCGAGGACGGGGCAACGCCGGCCCAAATCATCGCGGTCGCCATCAGCTCGCCGTCCTCTCGTAAAAGTGCCTGCGGTAGCCGATCGGGTACGGATCGCCGGGGATGTAGTCGCCGCTCATGCGCGCGGCCGCCGTCTGCACCGTCTTGAGCAGCGACGCCCCCTTGTCCTCCAGGTACGTGGTGATCCCCCCGACGGCCGGGTCCACCACCGGCGTCAGCGCCACCAACGCCTTCGACGCGTCCGGCCACGCCGCCTGCCCCACCGGCTCCCGGAAGAGCCCGCCCAGGTGCGGGATCGTGCCGTCGGCGCTGACGAAGCCGTACGACGTGCCGGGGGTGATGACCGGCTTGATCGTGTCCGGCGCGCCGTCCATGACGTCGGCGTAGGAGCAGCCGGGGAAGTTGATGTGCTCCTTGACGACGCCGGCGTACTGCGCCAGCATCCCGTCGCCCTCCAGGACGATCGCGGCGCCGGACTCGTCGATCACCTGCCGCGTCACCGTCTGTACTCGGTAGCGCAGGCAGACGACGCCCGCGGGGCCCGACCGACTCAGCTCCACGACCATGGGGACCGGCGTCGTCCCATCGTCCAGTCCGCTCGCCTGGATCGCCGCGACCCCGAACCCCGTGCCCGCCGTCGCCGTCGCCAGCCCCGGATCGCTCGCCGGGACCGTGATGGAGCCGTGCAGCGGCCCGTCCAACTGAATCTTGCGGTCCCACGAGAGCACCTGCGACGTCTCCGCCATCAGCACCCCCGTCCGCAGGTTCCACAGCCAGGCGTGCAGCGCGATCGCCGTTGCCATGGTTGACCTCTTCGCCTACGCGAATTGCCCCAGCAGCGTGCACGCGAGCGGCAGCGCGACGCGGTGCGTGCTCGCGCCGGGCAGCAGCTGCAGGTCCGGCTTGGTGATGCGCGCCTGAACGGACGAGGTCCCGCCGCCCGCCCGCGCCACCACCAGCGTCCCGCTCGGGTTGGCCGCAATCCCCTGCAAGATCGCGTTCGTTTTGGCCTGCACGTCGGCGTACGCCGCGCCCTCGTAGAGCCCGCGCGTCGCGTAGACGAGCGTCGTTAGCGTGGCCGTCGGCGTCTTGAGCGGCGCGGCGGACAGGCCCCGCATGTCCACCGGGTACCGCCCCGTCCCGTAGCGGTACTGCTCGTCCCACTGGTACGTCAGCTGCACCGGGTAGCCGTCGGCGCCCAGCGGCACACCGGCGTAGCTCACCGCCGCCCCGAACGGCACGTGGACGCTCCCCTCGGTCAGGGCCGGGACGGCGGGGACCGAGGGGAGCGCCGCGAAGTCGCCCAGGAGCGTCCACGTCATCGGCATCAGGTAGTGCATGTGGTGCTGCCCCGGCTGGAGCTGGACGTCCACCTGACTGATGCGCGCCCACGCGCCGTAGGCGACGCCATCGGCGCCCGCGATCACCGGCAGGCCCGTCTGGCCGCTGACCTGCACCCCGCCGTACAGGTACGTGCCCTGGAACGCGGCGAGGCGCGCGCTGATGACGCCCTCGATCGCGGAGGTCGCGGCCACGCCGCCCAGCGACGATTTGATCAGGTTGCTGACCACGATCTGCGGCTGCTTGTACGCGCCGGGGAGCCCGCCGCGCACGTCGACCGGCGTGGCGGACGTCGGCAGGAACGCCGTGTCCGCCATCGTCTCCAGGTTGATGCTGCCCAGCGGCAGCGACCGGGTGCCGGCGAAGGACTGGGCGCCGAAGGAGAGCAGCGCGCCGAACGGGACCACGTTCGCCATCCGCTCTCCTCCTCGTTAGCGCACCAGCGCCGTGGCCGACCCACGCGACCGCAGCGGGTTCGTGGGCGGCCCGCCACCTTGCCCGATCCTGGACAGGACGTCGCCCACGCGCACCGTCGCGTCGCGGGTGCCCTCCGACGCCGAGAGCAGCGCGGTCAGCGTCGCGTTCTGCGTCTCCAGCTGCGCGATCTGGCGATCCTGCCGCGCGATGATCTCCTGGTCGGAGTTCTTGGCCAGGTTGCCGAACCCGACCAGGACGTCGCCGTACCCGACGTCCCCGCCGGCGCGTTGCCGGCTGGTGTAGCCAAACTGGCCCCGACCGAGGCCGGAGCCGATGCGCGGCGCCAGCAACGTCCGCAGCGCCGTGGCGTTCGCCGCCGGGATCGCCAGGCCCAGCTGGCGCACCAGCGCGTCGCGGGCCGCCGTGGCGTCCGCGACGCTGTGCGTCCGCGCGTACTGGATGGCGTAATCCAGCGCGCCGATGCTCGGCAACAGCGATTGCGCGGCCTTGGGGTCCTTCGCCTTGGTGTCGCTCCGGAACGTCGACAGGAGCGTCTGCAGCTTGGACGACTGGTCCGTGCGCTGAGCCGCGGCGGCCTTGCGCTGGCCGGACGCCTCCACCGCCGCCGCCTTGACGACCGCGTGGTGCGTTTGCGACGCGGTGTACGCCTTGAGTGCGTCGCGCATCCGGAGCGTCGTGTCGGGCAGTTGCCCGGCCTTCTCCAACCTCGCCACGTTGGCGATGTCGGAGAGGACCTGCGTTTGGGAGATGAGGCCCTGTAGGTACAGGGTCATGTCCCCGGACTCCATCGCCGACGCCTGGGAGACGTCCGGCGCGTAGTCGTGGCCGCCCACGTAGCCACGGCGGCCACGCCTGGGCGGACGCGGCTCCGCCTTGGTGATCTCCGTCGCTAACTTGGTCGCCAGGAGCCCGCTCTGGTCCGTCAAGTGGCCCTCACGGTACAACGTGCCCAGGTCCTTGATGTCGGCGCTGACTTGCGCCTGGGCGTGCTTGTCCAGCACATTGCGGGACAGGATGCTCAGGTCGGAGCGGTACTGCACCATCTCGCGGGAGATGTCCGCGTTGTAGTCGTGCCCGCCGATGACGCCCTTGCGTGGCTTACCGCCCATGATGGCGTTCGCACGCGCCGCCGCCGCAACGGTCAGGTGCGGATGGCCGGATGTCGGACCGTCGCCGTGCGCCATGGAGGCGCGCGGGTCGTACCGCGGCCCCACCGCCCCGGAAACGCCTCCGAGGTTGATGCCCTGTGGGCCGCCGTGCGTCGTCGCCTTCCTGCTGGCGTCCAGTAACCCCTGGATCGTCTTCACTGCCGCCGTGTTGCCCTCGCGCTTGAGCAGCGCAAGGTATTGTGCCGCGACGTCCTTGTGGGTCTTGACGAAGTCGGTCTAGTAGCCGGAGACGCCTTTCGTCAGCATCGCGTAATTCCAATACGCGCTGCCCACGCCCGTGCCGCCGAACTTCGTGGCGAGGCCGTGGCCGAACGTCCCCTCGTCCTTCTTGGACAGGCGCAATTGGGACGCCGCGCCCATGTCGATCTTGATGCTCGCTCCCTTTTGCATCAGGCCGAAGAGAGTGCCAAGGTCGCTAATCAACGTCTGGACGGTCGAGATGACCGTCGTGAGCGGGTCGATCACAAACTGCTTGAACGTCGAGCCGAACCCAGGGATGACGTGGTTGATTCCATTCGAGATGATCTGCCAGAGATTGTTGACGCCTTCCCTGAACCATGCGACGTTCTTGTAGGCCCAGATGACCCCTGCCACGAGCCCCGCGATCGCCAGCACGACGATGCCGATGGGGTTGCCATCAAGGGCGGCGTTGAGCACCCACTGCACCGCCGCCGCCGCCTTGGTGACGATGTTCCACCCGGCGATGGCGGTCTTGGCCAGCAGCGTCTTGCCCGCCAGCGTCTCGGTAACGAGGCTCCACGCGCCCGTCGCCAGGGAGACGGCCAGGATCGTTGCCCTGAACCCCACGTAGATCGCGATGCCCGCCGTGATCAAGTCCGCCAGCGCCTTGAGCTTCTTCGCCGTGTCCGCGCCGCCGTGCCCCACGTTCAGTAGCCCACCGGCCAGCCGAGCGAACGGTCCGATGGCGCCCAGCACCGCCCTGCCCACCGAGAGCAGGTCGAGGGCAATGTCCTTGACGAGCAAGATCAGCGGCGGGAGCGCGGCCTTGGCGACGGAGAACGCCTTGGGCAGCATCGACCCGACCCACTGCGCGCCCTTCGCCACGGCCGGCAGCAGCTGCGTCCCCAGCTGGATCGCCATGACGTGGATCTGGTTCTTGACCACGCCGATGGCGTTGCCCGCCGTGTGCTGCGCACGCGCGTATGCGGCCGCCGTGATACCGCCCTTGTTGGTGACCCCGTTGAGTGAGGTGAGGATGTTCTTGTAGTCGCCCGTGGCTGTGCCCGTGAGGAGCATGGCCGCCAATCCACCGCGGAGTGCCGGAACCAACTTGAACATCTCGGACGTGTCGCCGCCCGTCGCCCGCTTCAGGTCAGCCATGATGCCGGTGAGGCCCTTCACCTTCGCGCCTTGCGACGAGAAGTCACCGAGCAGGTCAATGCCGCTCTTCAAGGACAGCGCCGCCAACTCCTTTTGCGCTGCTTTCGCCGGGTTGACGATCTTGGAGAGCATCCCCGTGATCTGGGTGTTGGCGTCGTTGATCGACTCGTGCCGGGTCAATCCCGAGAGAGCCGCCGCCACCTGGTTCAACGGAACCTTCATGTTGGCGGCCATGTTCAGGGCCTGCGAGCCACCCTCGGTGAATTGCCCGAGCGTGGTGTTGCCTTGCGCGGCGGCGAGGTGGAGCACGTCCATCGCGTGCGCAGCGCTCCCCGCGCTGGGCCCGAAGCTCTTCATGACCTGCGCGAGCGTTCCAATGACCTTGCCCGCGTCGTCCCCCGTGGAGGACGCCGACATCATGCCTTCCTTGACGATGTCCGTGCTCTGCTTCAGCGAAAAGCCGAGATTGGCCGCCTTCCGGAAGCCCTCGCTGAGCTGGTCCAGAGGAACGTTCGTGCCCATGCCCATCGACAGGAGGGACGCGCGCATCTTGCCCAGGTCAGCCGTCGTCATCGTCGAGTTGTTTTGGACCTGCTGAGTCATCGTCTGGAATTGCTGCGCTTGCTTGGTGGCGTCGACGACGCCGGCCACGACGGCGCCGCCCAAACCCAGGCCGACGGCGGCCACGCCACCGATGATGGCGTTGCGCGTGCCGTGCGACCGCTCGCTCTTCGCCGCCTCCTCGGACTGCTTGCGCGCCACCTTCTCGATGGACGCGATCTGCTCGCGACTCTGGACGCGCGTCGCCTCCGCCGCCTGGAGCGCCGCGGCGCGGATCTGCCGCACCTGGTCGCGCGCCGCCGCAGACACCGCCGCCGTCTGCTGCAGCGTCTGCGCCCGGACGGCCTCCACCTGCGTCCGCGCGGCCAAGCGCGTGGCCTCGTCCTTCCCGTGCGCCGCCATCTGGATCGACTGGACCTGCGCCGTCGCCGACGCGCGGACCGCCGCCGCTTCCTTCAGGGCGCCCTCGCTCACCACGGACGCTTCCTGCGTCGTCGCGAGTCGCGTGGCCAGCTGCGACTGCCGCGCCGCGTCCTGGACGGACGCGACCTTCGCCGCCATGGCCCGACGGTCGGACGCCGCCTGCGTGGCCGCCATCGCCGCCTGCCCCGCGCGCTGGATCGCCTGCATCCGCCCCATTGCCACCGCCAGGCCGGTGACGACCGATGTAAGGCCGCCGGCGGTGAGGTCGCGCGCGCCAATACTGAGTATCACAGACGACGTGTAGCTGGACATCTCGGATCACCTCATCATCTGCGCGCGGATCTTGAGTTCCTGGTTATCCAGCGCTTCCCAGGCCGGGATCATCCGCCGGAGCCACGGGCCCGGCTGCCGGTCCATCTGCTCCTTGGTCCACCCCGTCGTCCGCGTCACGTACGCCTCCATCAGCGCCCGTTTCGCCCCCCGGCTCACCTGGTCCTGGAAGCTGCCCGACAGCGCCAGCGACAGTTCCCGCCGGAAACGTGGCGGGGTCCTTGCCCTCCGCCGGGTCCTTGCCCAACGTGCCGATCTCCTTCTGCAACCAGCGGATCGTCTCGCCGCCCAGGTCCGCGTTCCACGCCTCGATGGTCGTGGGGACCAGGTCGCCGGGCTGGCCCGCCGCGGCTTGCTCCTCGGTCGGCTCGTAGCGCACCGTCGAGTCGACGACCATGCGCAGCAGCAGGCACAGCTGGGTCATGCCACCGACGCCGGCCTCCTCCAGGATCTTCTCCTGGTCGGCCTCGTCCAGTTTCGTCAGGCCCTCGCGGTCCATGCCGTCCGGAAGCTCGATCAGGCCGAACGCCTCCTGCCCCGCGTCCACCTCGTCCAGGTAGGACAGGGCCGGCTTGACGTCCACGTACTCGCCCTCGCCCCATCCGGGCGCGCTCAGCCGCACCGGCGCTCGCGCCGATCGTCGTTTGACTGGCATCGTTCTCTCCTTATAGAAGGCGGCCACCGCGTCCGTCAAAGCGGACGTGGTGGCCGTCGTGTGGCGCGTTGGTGGACGGGTGATTACGACGTGTACGGCGTCGCCCGCGCGTTGACCAGGACGATCGTGGCGAGGTTGCCGTCGGCCTGCTGCAGGGTCTTGACCTCGTACGTCTCGGACACCTTGTCGGGGATGTTGCCGGTGATGTCCTCGGTGGGGTAGTACGCCCCCGACGACGAGATGGTCAACGACCTGGCGCCGTTGACCCATTGCGCCTGGATCGTCGCCAGCGCGGGCATCTGCGTCTCGAACAACGTCCATTCGTAGTCGTCGTCCCACCGCTTCTCGAACTTGTACATGGTCGACAGGTTGCCGGGGATGATCGAGGTCGGCAGGCCGTGCCCGCCCGCGCCGTAGTCCGGCACATTCTTGCCCTCGAACGTGATCTCCCAGCTGTCCGTGCTCTTGACCGGCGTCGCGCCGTTGCCCAGCAGCAGCGGGGCCTGCATGTGGCTGAAGGTGTAGGTGGCGAGGTTGTCCGCGTTGAACGTGGGTGCGACCAGCGCGGGCACGTCCGCCGGCCACTCGGTGCCCTCGATCGACATCACGGCCTTGCCCGCCGCCGCGTGCGCGCAGCTCAGCACGATCTTGTTCCCGACGCACCCGGCGTAGGCGCTCGTCTTGCCGCCGCGCTGGATCGTGATCGACACCGACACGCCGGCCCGCTGGACCAACGTGTGCGTGTACGGCCCCGTCCCCGTCACGACGTCCTTGAACATCGTTGCAAGCAGGGGCCAACCCTCGTCGGCGCGCAACGGGAAACTGATGTCACCCACCACGGTCCCGTCCAACTCGACGTACTCCTGCCCGGCGATGAGCGTCCCGTTGGCGGTATCCTGCTCCTGGCGCTTGGGGTCGTGCTTGATCGTCGGCATCGCGTCCAGGCGGATGTAGCCGGTCGGCGGGACGTAGACACCCGGCGTCACCTCGATGGCGATGCCGAGGATCACCTGGCTCCCGACGATCGGGCTGAAACGCTTAGGCATGGGTCACCTCCGGGTCCGCCGAAGCGGCCGCTGTGCTGGTCGTCGTCGCGGCCGCATCGGCCGGTGTGGTCACGGTTGCCACCGGAGAGCCTCCCAGTTGGGTCGGCGTCACCGGTGCGGTGGCCGGTTGCACCATGGGTGCGGACGGCCCCTGAACGGCGCTCGTGGCGCTGGACGGCGCGCCGGCCGTGGTGGCCGGCGCACTCGCGGTCGCGCTCGTGGCCGTCGCGCCGTTCTCAACGAGGCGGAAGAGCGGGTTGCCCTCGAACAGGGCTGCGACCTCGTCGGCCAGCTCCTTGGTTTCACCCACGGCCCAGGACACCGCTTCCGGCGCGTCCAGGTGCAGCGACGGCACCCGCACGTCCTGGGTACCAAGGAACTCGATTTGCTTAGACATCCAACACCTCCGCTACGTCCTGTTCGTGGGCGGTAAACCACCCGACGAACCCCAAAAAGCCTTCGTTGAGATAATCGATGTAGGGACCGCCTAACGGCGCGTCCGCGTGCCAGACGTCGCCGACGGAGAGCGCCTGTGGGTTGCCGTTGGCGTCCACCAATTGCCGGACCGAGGAGTGCCGGAACGCCGCGCGGAACGCGTCGACGTTGGTGTATAGGTCGGTCAATGCCTGCAGCTTGGTCTCCCCGCTCACGTCGTCCGTGTCGTGGAGGTACACCCAGGAGTATGAATTCTGCTCCTGCTGCTCGTTGCCGTCGCGCTGGCCCCGGGTCTGGGTCCCCGTCTCCTTTTCGTTCAGGCCGGTCGGAGCGATGATGAGGACCGGCGTCTGGACGTTGCCGATGTCCGGGATGACCCAGGTGACCGGCGCCGCGACGTGCGGCTGGATCGCCGTGCACAGCGCCTGGAGCATCTCGAGCAGCGTCATCGGCTTGTCCTCCCGAAGCTCACAGTGGCTTCTTGATCAGGTCCTCGTCCAGCCGCACCGCCATCTCAACGCCGGCCTGTCGCATGCGTAGATCCGCCAGGTGGCCCACGTCGGCCAGCGCCGCGCGCATCCGCGGGTTTGCTTTGATACCCTTGACTTCGTGCCCCTTGCTGAACGCCGCGACTCCGCCACTGAACCAGCGCAAGGCTTTGCCGTTGAGCGGCGCGACCATGTGGGGCTTGGTGCCGGAGAGCAGGAGCCCGACGTAGGGCGCATCGTTGTAGAGCAGGCCGCTGCCGTCGCCGCCCGTGCGGTAGCGGTACGTGTCCGCGGCGTGCGGTAGCGAGGGTTGGTTCGGGTCGCGGTCCGCGTCCGAGGAGCGCGGCGTGGCGTCCGCCATCGTCTTTTTTGCGTCCTTGAGGAGGAGTTGCACCACCTTGCGTAGCTCGGGCGCCGCCCCCTTCTGGGCCGTCCGGATCGCCCTCTTCGCCGCCTTCATCCCGTCGTCGTCGAGGTTGTACGCAACGCTCATCATCCACCACCGTTCGGATCCAAGTCGGTCATGCGTTGAGTTCCAAGTCGGTCATGGCCTGCGGAGCGGGCAGCCGATTGATCGTGCGGATGCCGTACCTCGTGACCTGCGGCAGTGTCGCTCCCTGCCCGTCGACCTCGGTGATGATGATGCCATCCTTGGGTTGCCAATCCGCGCCGGGCTTGTCGATCAGGTGCGTGGGCACTTTCACCCCGCCCACCATGACGATATCCTCAAGCTTGGGGTACTCCAGGCGGACGCGGCGCCCGGCGTCCACGATCTGCCCGTTGCGCTCACAGGACACCGTAGCGTTGGTGGCGATGTAGTCTGCGGCGTTGCCCGCTGCGGGCATGTAGCGGTCCCAGCGCATCTCGGTCGCGTAGGGGTGTCCATCCACCAGCGCCGGCGTCACGTCCTGGACGCGCCACACCCACCCCGCGTAGGTGTAGAGGTCGTTGATCGCCACGTCCGCGCCCAGCGGACACAGCACCGTCATCTCCTCGTCCGGCGTCCCGTGCGCGCCCTCCTTGGTCTTGACCTCGCGGATCATGACCCGCAGCGTCAGCGCCTGGTCGCCGCGCGTCCCCGCGAGCGCGTCGTCGAGGTGTAGCAGCAGGAGCTTGATCGGCGGCGCGCGGAAGGACACGGCGGACAAATCCAGGACCTTGGCGATGATCCACCAGCCCGCCGTCGTGCGGATGATCTGCCCGGCCTCGATCGAGGCGCCGGCGGCGACGACGCCGTCGTTGTAGTCCGAGAGGTTGCGCGCATTGCGCAAGTTGCTCGCGTTGCTGATGAGCACGCTGACGCGCCGCGGGTTGCTCACTCCGTCGGCGTCGTAGAGCGTCGCCGCGTTGGCGGCGTCGGCCAGGAGCATGTCGTAGCGGCTCGCCATGGCATGCCTCCCCGTTAGAGCCTGTTATGCACTTTTCTGCCACAATCGCGACGGATCGTTAAGATGGAAAGCATCGAAGCGACGAGAGGAACTCCTGAGCCTATTCACTGCTATCTGACAAGCCGATGCACGACGACCTTGGCCTGCGGATGCGCCTTTTCGACTCACTTCAAGCGTAGTCGCATCATTTAGGGCAAAACGGTTGCTTTAATGATAGCGGAAGTTCATAACAGGCTCTAGAGCCCCAGGCCCTGCACGACCTGACGCAGCCGCGCCAGTTCCTCGTCCGAGATCGGTACCGGCCACCGCGTCGGTCCGCTGGTCTCCATCGTCGGCAACGGCCCCACCGGCGCGAGCATGTTCAGCGCCTCGCGCGCCTGGCGCTCGTAGTCCTTGCGCTGCTCCGTCCAGTCGATGTCCAGCGTCGTGCTGACCATCTCCGACTTCTCTTGCGTCGCCACGAGCTGCCGCAGGATGGGGCAGAGTTGCGCGCAAGCGTACATGATCGCGGCGTCGATCAGGAGCATCTTCGCCGACACTACGTCGCCCCCGGCGTACTGCGCCGGCGCCGCGCCCGCCAGGATCGCGGCCCAGTCCGGGCCGATGCGCCGGATCACCAGCTGTTCCGCGCGCATGCCGACCGATGGCGATTGGATCGTCTGGTCCGGGATGCGCGCCGCCGCGACCGCGGGCGGCAGCATGCCCAGCGCCATGGTCCGCACCGCGTCCATGTCCTCCGGCTGCGTCAAGATCCGCAGGTCCATGCTGCCACCCCCGTCCGCTGCGTTGTTACTTGGTGTCCCCGGCCGTCGTCAGGCCGGACAAGGCCGGCGCACCCGTCGCCGGGTTCGGCTGCTCGCTCATGGGGACCTTCTCGGGGTCCGGGTTCGGCGTGGCGTCCTTCGCCTCCCTGCCCTTGACCTCGACCAGGTCGCCCGCGCGCAGCGCCGCCTCGACGTCCAGCGTGCGCGCCACCTCGATCGGCGTATCCGTCGCCACGAACACCTCGCCGTTCGGGTGGTCCGGGTGGCGCTCCCAGAGCGCGACGCGCCCATCCGTGCGGCCGCTCTTGACCGTGATCCGTTCCGCTGCCATTGCTGGCCTCCTTCGGCGCCAACGCGCCCTCTTCGTTGCTCTCAGCGATCGTCCCGTGCGACGCAGCTGGCGCACGGCACAGGGGCTGGGCACCCTCGGGTACTGCCCCTGTGTCGTGCGCCGACACTACGAGCCCAGGTCCAGCAGCTTGACCGCGTGCGGATCGAAGACGTTGTAGCCCTCGACCTCGGTCATGACGATGGCCTGCGTCTGCCGCGTCACGAAGCGCTCCGTCTCCGTGATGTTCGCCCCGATCTCCGTCACGCGCTCGATAGCGAAGCGCTTGTCGAACACCAGCAGCTTGCCGGCGGGGGCCGCCGGCGTGACGCCGTACGCCACGTCGTCCGACAAGGTCGGGTTGATCTGGCGGAAACCGCCGAAGCTCGATCCCGCCTGGATGTTCACCAGCGGAATGTTGGCCGTTCCGGTGTTGAGCAGCTGCGTCTGGAGGATAGAGCCCTCCTGCGCCAGCAGCGTCGTCGGCGAGTAGGGGTTGAGGAACTTGAGCTTGAACGAGAGCCATCCGGGCAGCGAGAGCTTGCCGATGGTGGCCAACGCGTCCAGCGCGGAGAGGCTGTACGGCGTCGCGCTGGTCCCCGAGTTGCCGTCGCCGTTGACCAGGGTGTCGATGACCTGCGCCACCTTGTCCGACTCGGCGAGCACGGCCAGGCGGGCGATGTGGATGGCCACCAGGTCGATGCGCATCCGGCGCATCTGCTCGTAGGTCATCTCCAGGCTGCGGCCGTACTTGCGCAGCCGGGTGGTGTGCGTGCCGGCGGTCAGCTTGACGCGCGGCACCTCCGTGCCCTCGGCGACGCGCACCATGTGCTCCTGGGTGGTGTCGTCGTTCAGGTACACGGCGCGGTACGCGTCGCCATCGATCGGGGTCGTGGCGGCCACCAACTCGTCCAGCGGGATCGCCGGCTGGATCTGCTGGTAGCGCACCCCGGCCGCGTCCACGAACGGCCGCAGCGGGCTACCGGGCGCCTGGTCGGCGCTGGCGTAGAGCGCGCGGGTGTTCTGATCGAGGCCGTGCGCGGCGCGCCGCCAGGTGCGGTTCATCCACTCGACGCCCAGCGCCCTCTTCGCCTCGCTGGACTCGAACGCCTCCCAGCGGTCGCTGTACACGCCGTAGCCCGGCTGGCTGCGGGTGATGATCCCGGCCGCTTCCATGAGCCGCTGGAAGGCGTCGGTGCCGTCGTTGTACTCGCTGGATGGGTCCTCGCGCTCCAGGTGCGCGGAGAGCGTCAGGCCGCGCTCGTAGGCGTCGCGGAACATCCCCACGCCCATGCGCGTCAGGATCTCGCCCGGCCGCGTCTTCGTCACTCGTGCGTTTGCAGTCACTGTCTTGCTCCTTGACCGCTCGGTGGCGGCGCTATGTGGCAACCGCCACGATACGATGGTCTACTGGGTGATTGCGCTACCCGGTGCGGGTGCTACGACAGGTCGACGATGACGTTGGTGGTGTCGGTGGCGTCGACGATCTCCGTCCCGGCGTTGAGCGCGTCGCCGGCCACGGCCGCCCGGATGTAGCCCTTGGCGTTCGCCGACCCGAGCGCTCCGACGGCGCGCTGGTGGAGGCCCGTGAACGTGGCGCCGGTCCCGGCCGGCAGCGTCGTGTAGCCCTCGGTCTGGACGTTGCAGACGCCGTCCACCTCGACCAGGACCAGCTTGCCCTCGATGAGGTCGCCGTCGGCGCACAGGCCGACCTGGTGCGCGCCGGTGACGGCCACGGCCAGCCCCGCGGAGGCGCTGCCGCCCGCCTGGGTCGCGTCGTACGCGCTGATCGACGCGTCGGCCTTGTAGCTGACGTACTCGGCGCCGATGCCCTCGTACGCCGTGGTGTCGCGGATGTTCGCCATGATCTCTGTCTCCCCTGTGCCTATGCGTAGCGCCGGGCTCCCCGGCGCTGCTCACCTTGCTCTGCTGCCCGATGCGGCGCGGTCTAGCCCTGGTACGCGGACGCCGGGACCTCGCGGACGTAGGGCTTCTTCGCCCCCTACTCCTCGTCCTGCGTGGCGCGGCCGCCCTGGAACGACTTGGCCGCCGTGGCGGCCCAGTCGTCGCGCATCCGCTTGATCGTCGCCAGCGGCGCGGTCTCCAACAGGCCGCGGTACGTCTCCGCGGCGAACGTCTCACCGACGGCGCGGACGCCCTCGGCCATCGCCTCGGCCACCAGGTCGGTGCGGTACGCCGCGCCGTCGTCGGCGAGCGGCCGCAGCCGGGCCACCTCGGCCACCAGGTATAGTGGACCCAGGAACCTGGACAGTGAAAGGGGGCGCTTAGAGGTGGTAGACTAGACCACGATGAGACAACAATACAGTTCCGCCTACAAGGCCCGCATCGTGCAGGAGTTACTGCGCGAGG
>JAABUL010001360.1_pt1 | contig 47148 bp, 90 predicted proteins | sample 5559151 | NCBI WGS metagenome assembly JAABUL01 (sample SAMN10711876, study PRJNA513368) | rock metagenome | isolation source: Antarctica rocks | place: Antarctica: Victoria Land, Pudding Butte sud
CGGGGTCTCGGGGCCCCCCCCCCCCCCCCCCCCCCCGCGTCCTGCTGCTTCACTGCCCTTCACAATCGATTATCGTCTGGCAAACGGTGTCACGCCAGCCTTCGACGGCAACTCATAGGTGACTCTGCTGCTGCGCGCGGCCTGCAAGAATGGATTCGTGCCAGCAGCAGCCGCACCCCACGCGCCAACTTGGCGCGCCTCATCACACACAAGAGGCTTTCAAACCGTAGGTGGCGATGCTGGTGGAGGCGGAGCTGGATCATGGCTGGATGTCAAGGTCCTGTCTTGCTTCCTTGGCTTGGTGGTTCATTGGCTCCAGGCTGCTGTCTGTTTGTGTGTGGCAGGTGGCGGTGCTGGCACATGTGGAGCCGGAGAAGTGGCGTCGTGGCACTTTTCATACTCTGTCCATGTTTGAATTATGTCTCGTCTTGTGCGCCAGGTGGCAATGCTGGTGGAGGTGGAGCTGGAGAACGGGAACGTCGCCGCCGGGCTGTTCATGCACAAGCTGCTGTCGAATGCTGTCGGCCACAGCATCTCCGCCTTCGCCATGTGCGCCAAACGCCCCCTAAAACCCTAATGCTCCCTCGAAAGCACATTCTGCCAACACCGCCCACACATGCCATTGCTGGTTAAGCACACATTCTATCGCATACATGTGCTTCCAGCTTCAGCCAGGGCTTGTCGAACAGGCAATCTGGTGTGCGCCATGCCGGCCCCAAGGGTGCCGGCGCCTATGATGTTTGCGCAGCCCCTGCGGTCTTGGCCTAAGCCTCACCAGTGTCCCGCTCGGCTGCAGGGCGATGCTGGAGGGGGAGACGCAGCCGGGAGTGTGGTTCCCGGAGGAGCGGGGAGCGGTGTGCGACCGGGTTCAGTTCCTGAACCGGGCGCGGCGCGGTTGCCAGCGGTTTGACATCAACAAGCCTACTTGGTCCCTGGAGTCCAACCCAAAGCAACTTGGCTTCGGAATTTACATGATTCTTATGTAGCACGGGCGTGGTCCAAGATGCTGTACAATGTAGAGAGGCCATGCGGCGTTGCTGTTTTGGGCTGTCTCGGGTTGCAAGTTTGAAATATTGCTATTTGAAACACTTCTGCAGTGTCAGATTTACATGTGCGTCACCAAAACGAAGGCCACACGGTTGCAAAGGGCGGAAAGGCATTGGCTTCTGTGCACCATCGATATCTACCACTTGTGTTCACACTGTTGACACTGCTACACGGGCTTGCTCTCCGCCGGCAGAGACTCCCCCTCCGGAACGAACTTTAGCGCAGCGGCATTCATGCAGTAGCGCTTACCTGCAGCGACACATGTAGCCATGGATTGAGAGTTAAGCATCGTTCAACACAGAAGCACGTTGCTGGGCACACACGGTGTGCGCGACATCATGGCACGTTGATGACACGCAGGTGTGGATGTGAATAGCAAGGGCATGTGCAGGCAGGAAGGGTATGCGCACCGGTGGGGCGCGGACCATCGTTGAACACGTGCCTGCGAGAAAAATACACGACCAAAATCAACTATCTGTCTTGATGCTGCCATCGCAGTTGGAACGATGCTCCAGGATGTTCGAGGCCGGGTACATAGCCATGCTCGCAAGCTGCAGCAAGTTACTCCCTGCAAAAGAGGCGCTTCCTGGCTGAAGTGGGCGCATGAAACAAGAACGCACCCCAGGTGCGCGCCGCTGCGGGCGTCGATGACCTCCGTCCGCGGCATGAAGCCGATGGAGTTGTCTTGCACCTACCGGCAGCATCAGCAAGACGGCATGAGGTTCCGGCTGTGCATTGCAAAAGCAATGGGAAATGTCCGAGTCTCACGGCTCAAGACCTGTCCCTTTGACTGTGCTGACTTGCCTCGAGAGTGCGTTCAGGGACAACACAAATGATACAGCACAACCTTCCGGATATTGTTTTGCACAGCGGCTCACCTCGATGACATGCTCCGGGTCGATGGGAGCATAGAAGCTGGGCCACCCGGTGCCGGACTCGAATTTGGTGTCGGAGCTGAACAGCGGCAGCCTGCACAGGGAGACGGAGCGGGATGGTTCCAGCGGAGAGTCTAAGCAGATGGCGGGATGTGCTGCTGGATGCGGCTGCAGTAAGCAACCGCGTCTCTGATTGCGCACAGGGCAGAGTCCGCTGCCATGAACACACATGCCGAAATGCCGGCAGCTCAGTGCCGTGCACATGAGCATCGTATGAGCAACAGAGGTGGCAAGGCAGTTAATCAAGTGCGCACCCGCCAACGGAGCCAATCCAGAGCCCCTTGCCCTTATGGTCGTGAGAGTACCCATTGGTCGTTTTGCCTGGTGTAATGTCAAGAGGCATTCCTTCAAATTCCCTCACCGACCTCCTGAAAAGACTGGACACATGTGCACACAGCATCTGAACACCGACATGTGTTGTCCAAGTGTCATCCAATTGTCCCACCTGTGAAGGCGCGCTCCGTCCCAGACGCCAGCGCAACGTCCCTGCACGTGGAAGCAAGTCGACCGTAAGCAGCTGAGGCAGCGGCAGCTGCGGCAACTATGAGCTGTGTTCAACTGGCGGTTTTTTGTTACAGGTGCACAGGGACAACAAAACGAGCCGCACCGCTCGTGCGACGTGAGGCTGGCGGCCAGCTGCTTCTGCTTCTCCAGCGTCAGCGGCGTGATGTCATAGCCCGCCTTGGAGATGCGCTCGCCGCTCTTTTCCTCTGCATCCATTTTGAGAGGCTATCATAACACGGCTTTCCAAACAGCGGCAGGCCCCTTGGGTCTTGATCATCGCTGCTTGCAGTGCGGCAGTGGACAGTGCATCGGCTCAGCCGCTCGAATGCGCATTCGATTACGAAACATGCAAATGCAACAGACGAAGGACTTCAGGCGGACCTGCAGACGGGGACCAGCCCTGCGAGCTGCCCTTTGACGTCTTGCTGCCCATGACTGGAACCTCGCCCCTCTCGGTGGCCTATGCAATGTGTGAATGAAGCCGTCACTGGCATCGGCCGCCTGATGCCTTGACAAAAGACTACGCATGTTCGTGCGCACAATGACACAGCGACAAGTGCAAATGCGGCCGCCGACTTCAGCTTGCACCAGTATGCAAATCAGCCTGGTATAATCTCTGTCAGAGTCAGAGGCAATGTCAGATCGTGCACTGCGGCAACGACCTTCGCTCGGAAGGAAGGGACATTTCCGGGTAACAGCAGCGCCACTGCAACAAGCGCGGCACCGAGGCCGGCAACACCCCTCGCAAGGGTCGACATCGGCTGTGTACTTGGCTGGTCGGTGCTAGCGACTGGGCCAGGGGCCTGCGCATCGCCAGGCGGTCGCTGCTCAGGTATGCTGCCTGGACAGACTAGCATCTGCCGAACAGAGTGGAAAGGAAAACTACGTGAATCGGATCTGCGCTCACCTCCTCAGCCGCCTTCCCTGCGCCAAACCTCGGCAGCCACGCGGGCTTCTGCAGGCCCAGTTCCTTCAGGAACTTGAACGCCTGCGTGATGATGGGAGGGCACAGCTTCGTTGGAACTCACTCGCGCGTGCACTCGTTCCGTGTGCAGAAACTGCATGCATCTACTATGTGACATGCATGCATTGCCAACACACCTGAACGTTGAGTCGGCGAGTGTGGACAGCGGGCCTGCTCACGAATGCCGCACGAGTGCGAGTGAGAGCCTTGGTGCTGCCGAGAGCGAGCTTCGCACTGTGCAGAAAATTGTTGGCGACGCACCGCATTTTCTAGCTGTCTAGTGTAATCGCGAGGAAGGTGCAGCGAACTATCAAATGAGTTGGTACGCAATGACGCGAAGCAAGGCTGCAGGAGCTTTTCCCGGCAGAAATCTGACCAAGTCTTGGCGGGAAGCGGGAAGCAGAGAGCAATTTCATGGCAAAAGTTGTGAGATAAAGACCTTACAGATACACCTTGCACATCGAACGCGGTCCCGAACACAAGACTCTACAAGTTCCATACTGCTGCGCAGTCAGACCAAACCAGCACCGCACAAATTGCACTTTTGTGTGGCCGACTGTAAATCGAAGTCGTTCTGTTCTCTTGCCGTCTAGACTGCATCTGCGCCTGCCGCCGCCACAAGCTTCGACGACCGCTGCTTCAATCTGCTCCGCCACGGGTTGCAGGGCTGCTGCTTTTCACAGCGGCGCCATGCCACCCGCAGCATCTGTTTGCTGTTACACGACATCGGCACCCGTTGGCTGCTGCTGCGGCTGCTGCGGCCCGAGCAGGAACGACAGCACTGTGCTGTTGGCGGCGGCGGACTGCACATTCGCACGTACACTCCCGTCAGCACGCGACATCCACGGGGACCCGGCCGCGCCTCACACTTTGGTTGACAGGAATGCGAATATCGACCGGTTGTCAATCTGCAGCGCGCAGCAACAGGAGGCCGCCCTCAACCGGGACGTGCCATGAGGGGGTGGGCCATGTCGGATCTACTTGCTCGCAAATGATCACACTCAACAGCTGCATGCAGGGATCCTACGGCAGTGGTACCGCTTGCCAACTGCAAGGGTATTATGCATGCAACATTCCAAGGACAGGTTGTGCATTGAGCCGGCAGGGGCGGCAGCGTGTACCAGGGTGAATACCTCGCCGTCGTCAAGGAACAGGTCGTCCGGCACGCGGAAGGCGCCGTGCGCCGCGATCGCCACCAGGCTGATGCCGATGGCGGTGAATAGGATTGTGCCCACACTGTGGCACACCAATGGAGCAGCCGGGTCGAGCAGCTGACTGGACAGAGCCATGAGCCAGCCTTGCATGGGCGATGCAACGGCCAGGTCACGCAGGCCTGGCATGAATCAGGCTTCATGCCGTAGGTGCCTCCAGGTTTGGGGGCCAGTGTCCGCAATTGGTGTGCTGTGCACAGGCAGGCTTCCGCAGGGCTACTTCCCTGTTGGCGGCATTGAATCAGCTAATACCTAGCGTGGGCTGCAGCACCAGCGACCTGCACCGTGTTGAACAGTAGTTGGGCAATAAGTTCGACAACAGAGCAGCTTCGTACCTGGTGAGGAAGAACACCACGACGACTGAGACCACCGCCATGGCGATCAGCTGTTCCCGCGGGCTGCAGTGACAGTTGTTCAGAGTCAGATCGAGGTTGCGTGCAGAGGCAGGGATCATGGTACTGCATCTCGGAAGCAATCAGTCTCTGAGCAAAGCTCGTTACGTGTGTACACAACACCTTCTGATGCGCCACCTGATCTGGTGCCGGACACGCTGGCGCACTTTGCTCCGCCTCACCTGAAGGGGCGGCCGCCGATGGTGATGGACGCCTGCCGGAAGACGAAGAGGTAGAACCAGACTGCTGATAGCAGGCCCAGCACCACCAGGCTGCTGGGGTTGAGCACCATGCAGACGACCGTCGTCAGCAGCACAAAGATGCCATAGTTGATGCGGAAGTAGGCCGTGTTCTTCTTGAACCTCGAGATCGCCTGCGCGCGGGACAGCGCTTTCAGCAGCAGATCTAGCAAATCGCCAACACACACCCACTTGCTGGCACAAGTTGCTGCTCTGACCAAGTTGCCAAAGTGTGTCACGGTTGCAGCTTTGCTGCCGCAGGTGACCAGCAGGTTGGAGCCCGGGCGGGCACCTCCGCAAGGTTCACAGGCCGCGAGAAAGCGTTGCGATCCGCCAGCTCCGTCCATGGCTTCCTCTACACAACCACGATGCGCCCGCTCAGTTGGTTGTACCGCCGCCACTAAGCAGGCTGAGCCAACGAGGCTCGGCGGTAGCACTTGAGGGAAGCATGCCCCTCGCCGATTACATTATACAACATCTCTGTCAATTCATGCCACGCAATGGCAGTGCAAGCTCGGACTCGCCACGGTGGCAAGAGTCTGGCAAGTTGACATCACCAGCCCAGGGTCGGAAAGCAGCGCGCATGAACTGGATGACGATGTGCTGGACACTGTTGCGGATCCGCTGAACGATACAAGCTGCAGCAGGTGTGCTCACCTCTGCCAGCACCCCCGAGGCAACGCCCTTCAGCCGAGCAAACAGTCCCTCCGCTGGACCCTGCTGTTGCACTTGCTGTGGCTGTTGGCCCTCGCCATCGCCCTGGCCGGACATGCCGGCCTGTTTCTGCAGACTCCTGCTACAGCGGCACACGCGAGCCTAGGGTGCGCGTATTTCTTGCTTGCACAACGAGTGGGATACTCCCCTGATCTGGGCACCACCTATTCCTCCTCAAATGCCGGCGCTACGCGCGCGTGCAGTAGCCAAAGCGAAGACTGCTGTAGGCAAGAAGGTACGCAAATCGTGGTTTTGAGCAGTGTGCAGCAACTGGCCCAGCTGCTCCGCTGAGCGCAAACTGGCGTGTTTCAGGGTTTATCGCCGCAGCTTTCCTGACCATGAGAAATCGGCGGAAAACGCGGTCTCTTCGGGCAACTCTTGCTGTGCGCGACCACACAGCGCGAACGCTGTGCTTGTACGTTCTCTTAGTATAATTGCAACCTCTTTCAGCAGCGTGGAGTCCTGCTGCCAGGTAGAAGTGGTTCTGGCGCGTGTTTTCTCACGGCGTCGTTGACTGACCACATGCATCTTGTTCTCCCTCACAAATTGCCAACTGCGTGCTGAGAAATCTTGCACCAATAGCTCCGAGTCTGAAGCCTGGCTCTGTCTGTTCCTCAGCGGCTACTGCTAACCGATTTGCCGCTGCCAATGCCCGCGAAGCCCGTGAGCCACGCCCGCGCAGACAGGTTGAGCTTTGCACCATTGGCTGGCAGCTTCCCATCTGCAGGCAGCCGCGCCTTTGGCGACGCCTGCCCGCTGCCGCCGATCCGCTTGCCCGGGCTGGCAGCAGGGCTGGGAGCAGGACTGGCAGCCGGCTGCGACCGCAGCCTTGCCGCTTGCAGCTCATCTACGCCGCCGCCGCCGCCTCCCTCTGCCTCCTGTCCCGTGGGCGACTGCGGCTGCTGCGGCGACGCCACCGCCGCGGCCGGTGCTTTGTGCCGCAGCCGCTGCCCGACGTCCCTGAGCTCGCCAGCATCGTCTGCCGAGCCGATCGCTCCGTCTGCGTCCTGGCTGAGCCGCAGCTGCGGCCTCGGCTGCAGCGGAGACACCACACCCGCATTGCCGGCCGGGCCATTCCCATCCTGGCCACCGGGCTTCTGACGTTGTGGCGCCGGCGCTGCCGCCCTGGCTTCCCGCTTCTGCTGCTCCTGTGTGTGCAGAAAGAGGACGTCAGATTGTAGGACCTCTGCACATTGCAGGATCCTAGCCTGCTGCTGCGACACTCCCGCTTCCAGATGAACGGCATGCAAGTCTGCTGACATTTGTGCAAAGCTGTGAACGCGACGTTGCCGCTTCCAACACGCAAGCCTTTCAGGCAGCATGTGACTGCGAACTTTCTCATGACGCTCAGTTCGTGAACCGGTCATCAGCGCACCTGCCGCTGGCGAAATGCCAGCCGCTGCGCGTCGCTCAAAAGGCGACCAGCGTCTCCTGCAAAGAAGAACGAGTTCCGTTTCAGAAATATGATCGTGTACAATCCCGCTTGTGATAGCCTTATGCTCTACGAAATGGTGAAACAACACAGTTCAGACTGCTGATATTCACGCACCTGCCAGAACTCGGTGTCTCGCGGCGCCGCCGCCGGATTCTCGCCGTAGTACGCCAGCAGCGACGCAAACTTGGTGCGACAGTCTGCAAGCGCCTCCCGCGGCGCCGCCAGCGCCGCACCCACCTTGTGGGTGGACGGGGCGGTGGTGTCTGTCTTCTCGAAGATCATATGTTTGACAGAGGTACCCAATTCGCGCAGGGATGCAAAGTTAGATCTTGATGTGTGTGCGCCTTGCGGCAGCGGCATCGATTGCGTGCTGGCAGGCTAGGTGACCCCTGCTGAGATGCATGTGACGTGCTTGCTGCATGACTGTCGGTGACCGGACGGTAAGGTCTGGCAAACAGTGGCAAAGCCAACTGGGAACATGTAGTGCAGTGATCCAACGACCTCACCTCCAGCACCGCCGACATGACCTCGTTGTACCGGTCGTGCAGCAGCTGTACTGACACCCTGGAGCAGCCGCTGCTGCCGGCGGCGGCGCGGGCCTCGCCACCGCCTCCGCCACTGCCATTGGCTGTTCCGTTGCCTCCGTCACCGCCGCCGCCGCCGGCGATTAAGGCGGCGGCGGCTGCAGCGGCATCCTGCTGCGGCGCCGGGACAACGGTCATGCGGCACAGGACACGCAGCGGCGACGCCTTTAGCTCGCGCCGCACCATCTCCAGCCCCGCCTCTATGTTTGCCAGCGCCTCCGCCACCTCCTGTTCGGAGTGAAGGATACAGTAGGGCTACTCGAACACCAAGGTATGTGTCCCGGGAACGCAGTGTTCATGGCTGTGCCTTCTTGAACATTTCGTAGCGCAGATGGGCAGGGGCCCACCCCCATGCAGGCGCAGCATGCGCCCTGGCATCAATTGGCGCATCCCTGCCTCAGGCTCACCTCCCGACATCGTCATGCGGCGTGGCCTTGATCGAGTGCAGCGAGCTCACTTTTGGCACAGTGAAGCTGGCAATGTGTGCACAGCGGGGCGCTGACCGCAAGGGAGGCCTTGAGGCTGGGCGCCAGCAGCGACGGCAGCTCGTCGGCCAGCGGCGGCACCGGCGGCGCCGACATGACCAGCATGCGCGCCAGGAACGCGAGCGCGCTTGTGCGCCCGTCGCCCGACCTCGTGTCCTGCACAGCGGGACGGGGAGCCAGTTGCTCTGTAAACAGCTTGCTCTGTGTGCCAAGTCTGCCTCATCTGCGTGACGATGAGTCAGGCGAACCGGAAGGTTGAGTCGGGCAGAAGCAGGACAAGAGGCACAAGAAGAGATTAGGAAATGGGAGCAAGGCAGAACACAATGATGATACCTTCAGCTTGGGCAGGTTCCTGAGGCGGAAGCCCGGCGCCGCGCCCAGCCGGCCGCCCCAATTGAGGAAGTTGCCCAGCGCCAGTGCTCCACGCAGCGCGGCGGCCAGGCCGGCGGACACACGCGTCTCCCTACAGGAACGTCAGCACGAGTAGTTGTCATCTTTTTTTGGAAGTGCGAAGCAAGCTCAATTACGGAAGCCCGGGAAGTTCAGGGAGTTGCCCAGCGCCACCTCACTTGCAGCGCCGCTGCAGGGCCATCTGTTACCCGTGTTTCGCTGTACAGAGACGTCAGGGCCTGAAGCGTCGGACAGCACGCAAACACGCCCGTGACCCCAGCAAATGCCGCAGGGTACGGCCACCCTGCCTGCTGAGTTCAGGCTTCCGACTTGGCGGAGGCTCATGAGCGGTGTGGCATCCTGCAGGTTCCAATGGTCTCCAGCATCTTCGAATGCCTTCATTTGCTTTAGCCGGGCTCTCAAAAGTCGGCAGAATGTTGGCGCTCCTGATGGCGGCGGCGTGGGCGTCCAGAACTCGACACGCGTCCGCAAGGGAGGCCGCCGCCTCGAAGCGCACCAGGTACGTCTGCAGCCGCTGCTCCAGCCGCGGCACATGCGCCAACAGGTGAGTGGCGCGCTTGGGGCTGGCATTCGAGTCCCTGTACCGTCGAACTGCAGAGCGCAGTCAGGGGGGGCCCTGTGAACGCGGCAGAACGTGACACGTCAATGCAGGCATGCATTTGTCCTTGAGCTTTGATCAACAGCTGGGGTTCCCACCGTCATGAGGTCCAGGCAGAAGAGCTCCGCATCAGCGAGGCCGGCCAGGGCAGCGTCGTTGCGGCGGAAGGCCGCCAGCAGCCGCGCCTCGTCCTCGCTGGGCGCGCACTGCGGCAGCGTGTCGCAAAGAATGTGTTCGACGTTCAAATTTGATTCCTGGTGTGAACTCAGGTGGCTGGTCCTGAGGCGTGTCACAGATGGTGATGTGGCTTAGGCGGTCACTGCACGGCATGTGCTCCGCCTCGAAGCAATGATGCAAAGCCTCAATCATGCACTGGCTGCCGTTGCGACACAGCTTCTGTCACAGCCCGTTGCTGCTGTGGCACACCTGCAGCAGCGCCCGCACCGCCGCGGCGTCAGGCAGCGCGGCCTCATTAAGCGTGATGGCCGCCGCCGTCATTTCCCTCCATGGCCGCCTGCGGCACATACATTGCCACATTTGCGCTCACTGTCGTGTGTGCAATGCGTTGTGATGGTGTCGTGAGTTACATCTCTGCTGATCTCCTATCGTCCAGCGTGATGGCTGCAGCCGTCATCTCCTGCCACACCCGCCTGCGGCACATGTAGTGGCTCCTCAGATGCTCTCAGTCTCACACAGCAGCCAGGCTGGGCGACTAGCGGCACCAGAGGTCGAGCGCTGCAAACTACTGCAGCGCAACACTGATTCGCTCAGCCCCTTGCAGCGAGAGAGGTCAGAATGCAACAGACAGAGTCGATCTCAAAGCACCAGCACAGCAGGGGTTTCGTCACGAGTCTCCTAGACTGCACAACGACCAGGTCGACTCATTGGCGAACTCATGTTCCATCGAGTCCGACGTGTGCGTACTGACCGCATGCGCTGCATGACGACGCCGATGGCGGTGGCGCGTTTGAGGTCCAGCACCGCCAGCCGCCGCTGCGCCACCGCCTTGGCCGCGCGCCCTGCCTGCTGGTGCGCCTGTGGGAAGGAAGGTTCATCATGATTCCATGTGGCTTCATATCCCTTCCGTTTCTCAACACTCATATGCGGGCATGTGCAAGAACGGCGCCACCGACGTGGCCCCGTGCCCCGCCCGCTGCACGCCTGCAGCGCAGAGGTTGCGGCAAAGCTGTGCAACATGAACCCTTCGCATTCCCTGCTGACGGTGGAAAGACATGATAATCAAGAAGCTCCAACAGGTCCCCCGAGATCGCACAGGGCGCCAGCAGTCCATAGTCCGGCGGGTTGGCTTGCAAGGTTTCTCGCGATAATTTCAACAGCCATTATAAAAGGCGCTGCGCTCACCAGGAAGAGCTCCTCGGCGTCCGCGGTGCAGGGCGCCAGCAGGCCGTAGCCCGGCGGGTGAGCTAGCGATTGTATGTCAGGTGACGGTTCCAGAGCAGGATGTCCATTCTGCGAAGCCTTTCATTCACCTGGAAGAGCTCCTCGGCGTCAGCGGCGCAGGGCGCTAGCAGCCCGTAGTCAGCCGGGTTGGCCGCCCAGAAGGTGCCCTCCACACGCGAATCCGGCAGCTTGTCCCAGAAGAAGCTCTGAGGCAAGGAGAATCTGTGTCGATATCATCGCGTCCAAACAGGAATGTGCTGCCTCTGCCCAGAAGGTGCCCGCCATGCGGAGTCGGGCAGCTTTGTCCCAGAAGAAGCTCTGCGCCCATGCGCTCTTGTCAGTCGTTGGCATCTCTTGTTCATCGACAGCACGACCACTCGTCGATTTGCTGACATGTTCTCGATGTGAGAAACAATACATGTGTCCCGTTGCCTTGCTGCTGCTGCTGCTGCCATCTGGTGTGTCCTCTGCAGGTCGCCAGCTGCTGTTTCAACGGTTACCTCGGAAAAATGTGAATGGTGCAAGCACACCTTCATCTTCCTGCCAGGCTGGGGGCCAGGGTCCACGAGGGGCGGCGTGGCGTCTGCGCCCGCCGGCAGCGGCAGCACGCCCAGTGCCATGGCGCCTGCAAATACGAAGTTTGCATATCGAACTGTGCAATTGTGGGAAGCTCTGCAGGTCGTTTGAGGCGGTGCACTGCTCTTCTGATGCAAAAGCTCAGCGCCATCATGGGCTGTGCAGGACCGGAGCAGACATTCGGATGTTCAGCTGGCTTTCTCTGTCCAACGCCTCGATCACAGTGCCATGCATGAGATTGTTTGCCTCTAGAGCGCGGCGGCGGTGGCGGCGGCGGGGGATGTGGCGGCCCGATTTTGCCGCCTGGCGGCGGCGGCGGCGCACCCTTACCACTCACCTGCGGCGCCGCTCCCGCCGCCGCCGCCGCCGCCGTAACTGCACTGTCTGCGGGCCGCCCCGGTGTGCCGCCTCCCGCATGGACCCCCGCCGCCACGGGCGGCTGCTGCGGCGGCGGCGCCAGCGCCGCACGGATCTTGTCCTTCAGTGCGTCCAGCTGGTCCACCAGATGTTCCGAGAGCATGGTGAGGCGCGAGATGGCGTTGAACAGGCCTGCGGGAAGGTTCCACTTCGTCAGACACTCCAGCGTATGTCAGAGAGGAGATATCTGGATCGAAGGAAACCGGTCTTCATGGCGTCTGTTGTCTGACAGACTTCAATATTGCTGAAGTTAGTTCCAGATTTCAGCCCGAGAGGACATCATGAGGCTGTTGAAGCCTGTCTGGTCTGTCACACTCCAACGCACCTGCACCCTGCATGCATAGGATTTTGCAGGGGGAGATTCTCGTGCCTCCCCTTCCCAGGCCTTTTTGTCAGCAAACCCTAAACTCAGGGAGCTGACGCCACGGCGCGCACCGCAGTCCAGCAGCGTGATGATGAAGCGGCGGCACAGCGCCGCATTTGCGGCGGCCTCTGGCGACTCGAGGGAGCAGCCTGAAGCTGATCACGTGCTCGCACATGCCCGAGTCGAAGGCCGGCTGCATCGGCAATCTCAAGAACTTCAATATTCAAAAAACACACAAGCATGGCTTGGCACTGACATTGCTTGCATGCTGCGACAGTGCTTGATGGAGTGAATCCCTGAAGCACATGCAGCCAGAACAGCTGGGAAGTGCCCATGTCATGCAAGGTTGGCAACTGGCAGGGGCGGCCTGAGTCCTGAGCTTCGGTCCTAATCTGCAGTCAGTCTGCTGCAAGCGGACCTGCAGCATGGAGACCAGCATCTGGCAGTACTGAGCCGCTGGGGTTCCGCCTTCTCCGCCGCCAGCCGGCACCTCCGGCGCCGCCGGCGCCGCCGCCAGCGCCGCCTCTGAGCTGGCGTCAGCCAGCAACATCACACCGCTGGGCTGCTGCTTCTCAGCGGCGTCTGGTGACCCCTCTGAGAGGCTGGGTAGCCCGCCCGCTCGCAAGCGGGGCGCTGCCTGTGGGCTTGCCGCCGGGTCGTCTGTCGAGCGGCTGCTGCCTGGCGTGTGTTGCTCCGCTGCCAGCTGTCGGGCCGCCGACGCGTCCCCATCAAGGGCGGCCCCGGCGTGCATAATCGCCTCGCAGCGCCGCAGCGCCTCGGCCGTCTGCGCCGTATCGAGCCCGGCAGACACCCTGGCGATGGCAGATAGCTGCTGCTGCTGCTGCGCCAACACCGGCGTTGCAGACGTACATGTCGAGTCCGGATCGGTGGCCTCGGCGCCGTCATTGCCTCCGCTTCTGGGAGGTTGCTCCCCAGGCGGGTCTGAGCTGGCGTGTGGGCCGATGCCTGCTGCTGCATTGCTGTTTGTGGCGGCTGCGGCGTTCACCGTGGCTGACGCAGCTGCCGGCGAGCAGCCTTTTGGCGCGGACGGTGGCGGCAGCGGCGGATGGGGCGGCACAGCTGCCGACCGCACGCCCGGCATCCGCGGCGGCGACCGTGGCGGCGGCGGTGGCGGCGGCACGCGCGGCGGCCGCGGCAGAGCTGACGCTGCCGGCCGCCGGCCCGGAGGGAGCGGCGGCGGCGGCGGCGGAGGCGGGGGGGCTGCCGACTTGACCCCTCCTGCCTTGCTTGCTGAGGCCGCCGCAACCACGGCTGCAGGCTTGTGCGGCGACGCCAGCGGCGTGCGCGGCGACTCCATGCCGTCCTGATCCGAAAACTCCAGCACACCCGGCTGCGAGCCCGGCCCGAGCGCCGAGGGCTCCACGCCCTCTCCGAGCAGTGTCTGCAGGCCACAGAACACAGATCCATTACACAGCGCTGCCAGATGGACTGCGCCCTCAATGCCGAGAAGCAGATGTGTGCTTCTGTTCACACATTCCGGAATGCACATATCTCCGGCAACATGTTACTGGAAGAGCAGTCCCTCCAGTTCTCAAACAGCCAACCTGTAGCAAGCCGCGCTTAGCGCTGTAGAGATCAGCCCACCTGCAGCGCCAAGTGATATTGGGAGTCGAACAGGCTGCAGCTTTGAGATGAGGTTCCAGATAGTGTGACTCTGCGGCACAGCCTGTCCAAATCCCCTACCTGCAGCGCGAGGCAGTAGCCCTGGGAGGAGAAGAGGCACAGCTTGGAGAGCATCTCCACGGCGGTGCGGGCGCAAGAGGTGCCGCCGGTGGCCGCCGCCCACGCCAGTCCCGCAACCAGCGTTGGCGCGCGAGACGCCACCTCCATGCCCGCCGCGCCTGTGCGGCCGAGGTTCGGAGAAATCAATAATGTGAACAGTTGAATCCGTCGGATTGCAAAGCAGCCCCGCTACCACGCACGCGACGCCGCCTCCATGCTCGCCGCACCTGCACTTGAAGACATGTCCTCTGATCTCTGGCTGCACAAACAAGGGAACACAGGAAGATGGGATGGGAGCCAGCCCCGCCACCAGCGCCGGCGCGCGCGACGCCATCCCCCCTGCCCGCCGCGCCTGCAGTGTGGTGCAAGTCAAAGAGGAACGACCCCGGAAAAGTGGAGGATTCGTTGGATTGTGAGGCAGCAGAGCTACCAGCAGCCCCCAGCGCCGGCGCCCGCGACGCCCCTCCATCCCCGCCACTGCTGCGGGAGAGTGTGGGAGTTTTGAGAATTCGCCTGTAATGAATGCAGACGAATGTGAGAAATTGAATACTCGTGAGTTTGCCCTGACGACTGCTGCTGGAGTGGAGCATCCTCCGCACCCTTCATGCCGGTACTCTTTGGCAGCAGCCTTTCCAACGATATCTTAGTCCAAGAGGCTTCAAAAGCTTTCTCAGGTGAGAAAGGCGGCAAGCACAGACAGCGCAGACTCTTCAACATACCGCGTCAAAGCTTTCAAGGGTTCATGCAAGTGAGCGCTGTACTGCTTTTCTGATACCAAAGCAGCCCACCGGTGAGGAAGGCGGCGAGCGCAGACAGTGCGGCACCCAGCGGCTCCTGTGCACCGCTGCAGCCGGCCTCCACCGCCGCGAGGTGCACCCGCAGCGCCTGCGTGAATCATGTGGCGGATTAAGCAATATCCAACACACCTTTCTGATGCTCGTGCATGCGCAAGCAGTGGGCAGTGTGTTGTTTGTCAGGGGGGCTGCCTTGTGACCTGCTGGCATGTACACCTGCATCGCGCATCACCCTTTGTAGAGTTGCCAAGATGCTTGATGCACACAGCACGCCTGCAGCAGGAGGAAGTCGCCGCCGAAACAGACAAACAGCACGATCTCTGTCAAACATTTGTCGCTGTTGCAAAAGTTTGACGCACCTGCAGCAGCAGGTCGGCGCCGCCAAGGCGCGCGAACAGTGCGATCCATGTGGACGCGCCAAAGTCGAGGCACTCCTTCAGGTCCGCCAGCGCCTGCGCCGAGGGATACCGCCACACCTCCTGCATCATCGCCTCCGGACTGCATGGGCAGGGCGCCACAGGTCTTTGAAAAGGATTTGAACCAGACTTGGACGCAGGAACAGCGCTTGCACTGAGGGGGATCGCCAAGGGATACGCCACACCTGCTGCATCATCGCCTCCGGGCTGCGCGCAAGAACATTGCTGAGCTGTTAAGAGTAGTTAGGGTTCAGCAGAAACAGCATTGAGCACCGTCTAAGCTGCGCCCATGGCATGGAAGCAAGGCCAGATGTGGCACCATGAAGCGACCTCAAAGTAGAGTTGAAATCGACGCACAAACCATCTAGCAGGTACTGACTTCACATACTGGGTGTCGCTGATCTGCCAGACGGGCCAGGCGGGGCGGGTGCCAACGACTTGGTAAGGGATGCATTTGAGGGATGGTTGTGGCTCCTTATGCCAGCATCGGAGAGAAGACCCGCCTGACGAACTGGGTGTCGCCGGCCTGCCAGGCGGACCCGGCGGGGCGGCAGACTTCACGTGGGGCAGATAACAGGGGGCAGCTGGCTGCTCATTTCAACAGTCTTGATAAGCCCCACCTGACGAACTGGGTGTCGCCAGGCTGCCAGGCGGACCAGGCGGGGCAGGTGCCGGCGACCTCGGCGATGTATGTCGCTCGCGCCACGAGCGCCACATCCGCCTGCCCACCCAGATCGCCCTGCACCACCTTTGCCGCCCACCCCTGACCAGAATGTTTTGACACCTCAGGGCACCGCACTGTGCTCTGAGTGAACTGCCTGCGGTTCGAATGCTGCCTCTTGCGAAGTGTTGTTTGTCACGCACAACAGGAACAGTTGCAGGAGTGACACATGCGGCATCAGAAGGACGGAGCATCTCCTGGGTGTCTTCGCCGGCACCTGCAGCAGGTCGTGGCGGTCGGAGTCGAAGTCGCGCACGTGGCGCGCCACAAAGCGCTGCGCCCGCTCAAACTGCTCGTCCAGCACGTCAACCGGCAGCCGTGCGTCGTCCCGAAACTCCTCCTGCGGTGAAGATGTAGCCAAATTGCAGACTCGACTTCAGGCCTACGCTGCGTATTGCTCATTCAAAATGGCGGAAGCAAATCTGCCGAAATCAGTCCGGAAAGCCCTGTCCGTATCTGCCACCGCAGACAGCTTTGTTGTTGGGTCCTTATTGCTGGCTTGCGCAGCTGACCAGACACGACTGTCTCATGCTGCCGGCGTTGCCAAGTGGCCGCTGTAGCAAGGAGCTTGCAGTCAAGCCTATATCACCAGCAGTGCCTTGGCAGGCGGGCGGCACGCAGACAGCGGCCCCAATGTCGCGAGATATGCCTCTGCCGCTGCAACGGTCGAGGCCGCGCTCTCTAGCGGGGACCTTGCCGCGTCTGAGGGGCTGTTTCCGAGCGTCAGCGCACCCCTGCAAGATCAAGCCGCACACATGGAAGCTGCACATGTTCAGCCTTGAAAATTGCGACAATGGCAGGGCAGCATTGCATGTGCAAAGCAGCCCAGCCCGTGGTTTGGCCATTTCGGGATGCGCTCTCGACTCAGTCTCATGGCAATTGTCTGCCTGGCATGCTCAAAGCTGACAGTAGGTTGCTCCTGCAACAGCGCCATCGCAGACCACTCAGTCAACAAGTGGAGCAGAGCGGCGCATAATCCTTCCGGCTGGAGCACCTGATGCGGTGCATGAGCGTGTGCCGCTTCTGGCCGCTGTCGCCGGCGGCCAGAGAGTCCCTGCGCACCGAGCCGCCGCCCGCGGAGCTCTCGCTGGCCTCACTCCGCGCCGCCCGCCCATTTGCAGGCGTCCTCGGCTCCGAGATGTCACCGTGACTGTCGCTGGACAGCCACCTGGCAACAACCTGTGCGCGGGACGGTCACCCGTAAACAGAAAGCAACAGCCGTGCAGGTGTCGTGCAGATCACGGTGCATTCCCAGCAAGTTTGCCAGAGGTGCTTGAACGGACCAATCTGGCCCGCGGAATACCGGAACTTGTATAGAGTGCGATTTGCGGGTCCAAGCTCTCACCGCAGCCGGCAGCGATGAGGTGTGAAACGCGCGCGCCGCTAGCGCCGCCGCCGCCGCCGCCGCGCTCGCCGAGGCGGGCTTTGCTGCGGCCCAGGCGCCTGCTTCTGCTGCCTCGTCGACTGTTGCGCCCTGCAAATGGTACAAAAATTACCTCATGACTACGGCTGCACACAAGGGAAACCTCGCAGCACGCCTCCAGCTGTTCCAACATCCCTTCTGCTTCGGATGCCTGCACATCAGAGACAGGAGACTACAGAACCCTCGTTTGTTATCGCCAGGTCGGGTGCTGTGAATAATGCGCGCCGACTTGGGGTCCGTGAATCGTGTGTAGTTGTTGCACGATTTCAGGCCCGCAGATTCAGGCCTTGGAATGCCAGCGCCACTCACATCGAGGCGCAGGCTCGGCAAGCAATCCAGTGCCGCATCGGGCTGTTCCCCGGCTGCGATAGCGGCCCGCACGGCATCCACCCATGCCGCGCGCTCCTCCAGGCTCTGCACTGCCAGGGCGTACCTGCAGTAGGGGTGTCGGAGGTTGTGGGTCAGAAATTGTGTGCGCAAAGCTGGTCAAACATGGATGGCAAGCCTTCGGCAGCCGGCAGGTCGTGGAGTTTCGTGCAGCGCTGTGCACTCCAAGCGCATCACTCTAGCATGCTGATGCCTGGTTTTGTTCCAAGCACCAGGGGCAGGTAAATGGTCTGTGCTTGCATCGCGGCCATCATGCGGATGTCCGCAGCAGATGCCACAAAAACGCACGTGAAGCCATCAGAGGCGACGATGTCAAAGCGGACCAGGCTGCCCACGGAGCCCTTCACCTGCAGACGTGGAACGACGACACGTGATGAGTGCCACATTGTCTGGTTCGCGTGTGCGTCACACCTGGCTCCCAGCGGCGGGCTTCCGGCGGTGCAATACGGAAGTGGTGCCGCGGGAGCAACAACCATGAATGGTGCCTGAACTCACCGTCACTGTGCCGCCTTTCAGACGCAACGTGTTGGCTGGCGGCTCCCCAGCCTGTGCGTGCCAGAACGCACCCGTCATTGTACCACAATTAAAAGGCGGTACTCTGCATTATCAGTCCAGGTGCACTAACTATCGGCACGTGGATTGCCGGGGTTCACCTGTGGATTGCGATAGTATACAATTACCGGCGTGGGTGTGGGCTGCAGAATGAAGTAGCGCAGCTTCCAGCTCTTCACAGCATGCCCTGCGCAATGACAAATTCAAAGTGAGCTTTCCCATATCCGTCTGCTGACTTGCACAGTCAAAAATGATTTTAAACGTGCTCACAAAAGCGTTACAGACCTCTTTTGTAGACATAGCCCTGGATCATCCGAGGTGCATTTCGCGGAGCGATGCGAACTGCTTCGGTGAGATCCATGACGTATATGCCGCCACACGAGTGACTGGGCTGACTTTCCACATCGTGATTGACAATTCCAAACTGACAAGGTGGCACACAAGTGCTACTGCACACCTTCATCGACCTGCTTCGAGGTTATCAATTCCGCCGCTCTCCTTTCAGCGGTGACACCTGCTCAAGGGGAGGAACTCCCCTTGCACTTGCTCAAGGGGAGTTACTCTCCTTGCACCTGCTCTATCGGCGGGAGAATGTCCTCACACATGCTAAATCACCGTGCGAGCCGGGCGTGACGCACTCAAACAGGCTTGTTCAGGGTGTTATAGAGCCGGTTACTGTCCCAGGCAATCTGGAAGAAAAGAAGGGGCTAACCTGATCGTGTGCTTTATCGGCGGTAGGCACCATGATCGATCTCTTGCCTCAAGCACGGCCGCTGCACCCAGCTTGATGGTTGATAGTCGACCTCGCTGTACAGTACTCGAGTGTTCCGAGCTGTCAGCAAGCCTTCGATTGTCGATTTTCATAATCACACCACGGCGCGGCGGCGGCGGCGGCAGTGGCTCTGTCAGAACGTGACCCGCAGACGAGCCGAGTCTGCAGAGCAATGCTGACCTTGAATCTTGCTAAAATACGCGCTCTTATGTAACCCGCGCAAAGCCCGGACGCTCTTGCTGAATCCTTGAGACTTTTGATATTTCCGCATCCGCGCGCAACTGCGCCATTGCATGAGAAGGCAGCGCCACAGTTATACCGTTTCACACCTGGTGTGCATTCCGCGTCGGTTTATCGTCGGTTCAATTGCGCAGCAACACAGCAGTGCCTCGATGAGTCCTGAACACCTGCTTTCCTGTGGCAGACGGGCGCGGGACTGCTTGACCAAAGCAAGTCATCGTGTCCAGCCACCGCCGCTGCTGCTTTTGAGTAGCTTCTGAGCTCAGCTACCCACCAGTGAAGTGAGAACTAAGCAAGCAGCAGTCATGAATGCAGCTCGACAACACAACGACATGCAAAACAATACCGCAACAAAACATCGAAGCAATCAATTTTCGACTGCTGCTCTCAGTCTCAAAACTGCGGGTTGCTGGGCGGGAAGCCCAGCACCCGCACCGCCAGCCTGAGGTCCAGCACCGGCTCGGCGGGGCGCAGCGGTGGCAGCGCCCCCGCCAGCCGCAGCGGCAGGATGCCCGGCTGCGCCGGCAGTGCGTGCCCCGGCACCAGCCGCATGCCATCGTACGACAGCTCCGGCCCCTGCAGGTTCAGCCTCACGTGAGTGCATGTCGTTGATCGCCTGGCGATGCAGATGTTTAAGGTGAAAACCGTGTTGGGGCGCTCACCTGCAGGTCCAGCGTCAGCGCGCTGAAGAATGCCGACAGCGCCTCGCCGACAAAGGCGGCGTTTGCTCTGGTTTGCTCCGGATTGTCCTGCAGACACGCGACAATCTCTTCAACAAGGCAGACCAAACGACCACAAGCAGTTGTGGCATGCGGCGTCATGCAGCGCACCTGCGGATGTTGCTGGTGTGCCGCCGTGACCACGGCAGCGCCTCCCGCCGGCTGCATGGTGAGGCTGTACCGCTGGCCGTCCCCCTGCCACACTCCCGACATCAAGATGCCCGCTGCCAGATCGTAATGCACAGTGTCCCTGTCGAAGACAAACCGCTGGCCCTGCACGCGACAGACATGGTCCGGTTGTAGGTGCACGAAAAGAAAGCAGCCAACTGCGCTGTGCTTGGCAAATCAGACTCGAATCCATGCAGTCTCGTGCGACAAATGTCCATATCCAAAGACACACGTCCAACACCGCAGACACACCTGGACAGCTGTTGCCGCAGCAGCCAGCATGAGTGGGTGCTGCAGGAAGGTGGCAAACTGCGCCGCGGAGAATACAATGCGGCCCACTCCGCTTGGCACCCCGAGCAGGTAAATGCGCTGTTTCTGCAACCGCAATGGGAGTGGCCGTGTCAAGGTCTGGATAAGGAAACCATGCTAGTTGCTCAGGTTCTCTGCACAGGAGACGAAAATACCCTCCCACATGCACAGTCGTGCACCTGCATGATGGCGGGTACATCAAGCGCCGCCTGACCCAGCGACACCTGTCGAGGCATGGGTGAACGAATGCACGTCAGATTTGGAACACAACAGACCGAGAAGTACACCCCATGCTGACAGTCTGGAGACAATGTCGACTCACCTCAAGGACGCGGGCTGACAGGCCCAGAGGCGAGATCCAGTCCCGGCCGGCGATTGCAACGCTGTTGACACGGCCCGAGAGGAGTCCCCAGCCGTCGCATTCTATGGAGGATTTCACAAGGCTGTGCGATCTCAGCCTGGACTGCAACGCTGCTGTGGCTACCGCCTCCAGGAAACCTGCTGTCTGCGCGGCGAAATTTATCTAGTAGTCAGCGGCATACATCCGGGAATCGCCATTGCACCTGCCACCAGGACCGGCATTACCTGCAGGAGTCATGAGTTTGATCAACAGTCTCACCAGATCCGCCCTAGCAACATGCCCGGCGCGCTGCCGCAAGCGGGCGCTCTTGCCGCAGCCGCTCCTCAAATGGCGATCGGATCCACGGAAGCAGTAGTGTGGTGCGCAGCCTCGTAGCTCTCCTTTGCTGCCCTTCAGTGCCTCGAGCCGCATTCGTGTGGCTATTGCACCTGCGCCGCGATGGGATCGGAGTTGGAGTTTGCCGTCCGCCGAGGCGATCACGGGCCAGGACGTAATGTGCAACTCGCGTCAGACACTGTCGAGCTCAAAGTGACATGTGAAAAGCAGATATGTCGTTTGCAGTGCACATCTGGCGCGAGCTGCAGCAAACGGTTTTTCCGGCTTCATCACTGTTTCCCTTTCCAATTATGCACCATGCAAACGCATGCACGCATAAGCTACAGAGGCCCTGAGACTACTGTTGACATCATGCCGTTCTAGGGCTGGTCAACAACTGGCCGGTGGTACAGATCTGCCAGCTCAAACTTCCGGAACAGACTGCTCGCCACTTCGCGTAGATCAGGACGGAGCCTAAGCTGGAGTAGTACAGATCAGTGGTCCTGCTGACCAGCGGACATCGTAGCAACACAGCGCTGCAAAACAGTGCCGTTCGCGGCCGCGACACTTTGCAGCAATGGCGTCGCCGCCAGACAGCACGCCTTCGATCTCGGAGTCTGACAGCGCTGCCAGGGACGCAGCGCCGGAGCAGCCCAGGGACAGCAGACACGACAGCAGCAAGCGCGGCTCGGGACTGCCTCCGCCCGCGCCCAGCGCCTCGGAGCCAAGGCGCTCCTCAGACGCCAGCAGGGGCATCAGCCTCACCGCTGCGCCCTGGGCGACTGGCACGAGTTTGCCAGCTGCGAAGCACGGCACAGCACCCGGCGCAGCGCCGCCTGGAAAGACCGCGGGAACGGCCATGGAGCCGTCAGAGCGCGCTCCATGGGCAGACAGCGACGGCCCGGCAGCTCGCGCAAGTGGCGACGGCGGCGGCGGCTGCGGCGGAGCAGCAAGACCGCTGCCGATGGCTCCGACGCGTGCGCCCTGGGCACATGGCGCTGGGCGCAGTTCCGCACCAGGTGAGTCGCGCTGGAAAGGCAAAGCTGCTTCGTACGGCTGCGCCGTGCTGCTGTCATATTCTGATGTTGTGTTTGCCGCAAAGACGAGCCTCCCAGCGCAGCGGGCGTTAGACGCACAGCTTCCTCACAAAGCGCAGCATCTTATCACTGTTGAATTGAATTGAATTCAATCCTGCAGACTTTGCGGCCGGGTCGATGGGGCCACCGCCGGGGGGGCCCCCGGGCGGTGAGGCGCGCTCCTCCGCCGAGCTGCGCGGCCGAGGGGCGACGGCGCCGCCGGGGCCGCGGCCCGCACCTTCGGCGCCGTCGGCGCGTGACGATGGAGTGGAGGTTGACATCGAGGCGCCACCGGCGATGCCGACAAATGGCGACGCGGCCGAGCTGGCGGGGCGCCAGTTCCGGCGGCCGCGGAAGCGCATCCACAGCACCAACGACCTCAGCAGGCGAGCTGCTCTGTGCGCCTTTGCCCTCCTGGAGAGAGGGAGGGCGGAAAGTGATTGGCGTGTCGCCCCTACGTCGGTGCTGCTGTGAACCTCGGCATTGAACAGCAGGGTCATTACCGGCAGTGCCCCTTGCCTGCAGGTGGCTGAAGAGCGGCAATGCGCGCAATTTTGTGGGCTTTGTGCTGGCGCTGAATGAGGCGGTGCGCGGCAAGCGGCTGTCAGACGATTGCGAGGTGTCGCCCGCAGTCGAGGCGCTGCTCAAGGTGTGTTTGGCACACCAAGACCTTGCTGCTGCGCCATCAGCGGCCCATGTTTGGCGACCTGAGAGACTGGCATGCGTTTGGTTTTGGGGCGTTGGTGGTTATCCCCATGGCAGGCATTGTCTTCAGGATCTGTGCATGAATGCCCTGCCCTTGCGACCTATGTATCATGGATGACAAACCCTTCAAAGCCACCTCGCAGCCTCAAATACGTGCGGGAACAAAATTTCCTGCGCAGGTGCTGGACATGGTGTCGACTTTGATTTCGCCCTGAAGCTAGCTTGGCTATAAGCTCCGCAAGTGCTCTGCCCACGCAGGTGCTGGCCACGCTCTCGACGTGGGTGGACCAGATTCCGCCCGTGACGCAGTCGCTGCGCTACGGCAACCCCGCCTTCCGCACCTGGCACGCCAAGGTGGCGGGCAGGGCGCAGGAGCTCATGCGCGGCGTGCTGCCGGAGGCGCTATCGGGCGCTGCCGTGGAGCTGGGCCTCTTCCTGTCCGACTCCCTGGGTGGGCGGTTGATTTTCAAACTGCAAATGAACATGATTCTTCGCAAGTCGATAAGGAGTCCACCGCTGTGGAACTGGGCCTGTACATGTCCGTTACGCTGAGGGGTCGGAATGATCAAAAGCCGGTACCATTGAACGAAAGGAAGGTCTTCCACTCGGAGCTGCCGGAGGCGCTGTCGGGCGCTGCGGTGGAGCCGGGGTCTTCTTGTCCAACTCCCTGGGTGAGAGATGAGATCTCCAAGCGCAGATGAGACACATATGACAGCGAAAGCGCTTCCGTTTGGTGCTGCCGGGCGCCGCGGTGGAGCCGGGCCTCTTCCTGTCCGTCTCACTGGGTTTGAAAGTAAACTAACCGCGAAATCAGATTACATTCAACAGCAAAGAGAGCGCCCCCATTTGTTGATGCCAAGGGCGCCGTCAGGCGCCGCCGTGGAGCTGGGCCTCTTGTGTGCTGCTTCCTAGGTGAGAGGTCGGATCAAGTGAGGTCGAAATAGTTACTATGACATTCAAGAAATAGTCACTGTCACATTCAAGAAAGAAAGGACTGCTAATTGGGGATGCCGGAGGAGCTGTCGACACCGTGTAGCTGGGCTTGTTCCTGTCTTGACTCCCTGGGTGAGAAATTCTAGGGCCGCATGTACAACTCAACAACATCGATGGTGACAGGAAGACGGACTCGCGCAGATTGTCTGGTCTCCTTATACAGTCTTGAAGTGGTCACAATGATGCCTTGTACATGCAGGCAACGCAACGCGCATCGACTATGGCACGGGGCACGAGACGACGTTCGCGGCGCTGCTGTACTGCCTCAGCGTGGCGGGCGTCTTCGCATCTGAAGACGCGCAGGCGCTCGTCACCCGCGTGTTCGACCGCTACCTCACACTCATGCGCAAGGTCCAGAAGACGTACTGGTGCGCTTACTTCTCAGAGCGCTCCTTCCTGCCTCTTGTATCCATGGGCTTGCAGGGTCTGTCCTGGCTCCGCTGCCTGTTGCACGCCGCATCCGCTTGCAGCATACCTGCCCGCGTGCAGCCGGTGCAGCTTTTGCTCTTGCTAGCTGTCTTGGAGGGAGGCTTCAGACAGTGGCATACACAAGCCCTTGCCCTGCACTCCAGCTGCACTCCATGCCCAGGCCGTTCATGATGTCGTGATGGCCAGGCTGGAGCCGCCGCGGGGCAAGTGGCACGCGCGACCAACATTCATCTGTCGCCGGTGCAACTTCTCAAACATCTATCACTCGTACATGAACCACAGTTGTGCAATGCAGGCTGGAGCCGGCGGGGTCGCACGGGGTGTGGGGCCTGGACGACTACCAGTTCCTGCCCTTCCTGTGGGGCTCGGCGCAGCTGGCGGGCCACACCTCGGTCCGCCCCATGGGCATCCACTCGTCGGAGGCGCTGGCCACCTACGCTCCCGACTACCTGTACCTCTCTTGCGTCCAATTCGTCAAGGAGGTAATGATTTCTTTGGTCCTGTAAATGTTGTGGCCTTCGTTCTATACGCTTCCCTTCCTGGCTAAGCTACCTGTAGCTCTCCTGCGCCCATTTCACTGCGGGGACGAAATTGTGCTGCAGCTTGTGCATGCAGCAGGCTGTCGTCCGCACAGTCGCCCAAACAGTTTTCATCCTACACCCATGTGCAGGTGAAGAAGGGGCCGCTGGCGGAGACGTCGCCAATGCTGAACGACATCAGCGGCGTGCACGGCTGGGCCAAGGCGAGTCACTCTTCGGCCTCTCAGAATCCGCAGTCTGCCATCGCCAGCCATGTACACTCTGCATGCCTAGCTGCTGCGTGCAGAACTAGGGACGGTGGCCCACACCTGCAGTTCTGCAAGTTGTGCATCGGCAGCTTGGTTCAGTAAACCTACCGCTTTGCATCGCGAACTTTCATCATGATCACTGTTTTCTTTGTGCTCATGCAGATCAATGCGGGCATGATCAAGATGTACCAGGCGGAGGTGCTGGGCAAGTTCCCCATCATGCAGCACTTCCTGTTCGGCAGCCTGCTGCCCTTCGAGTAGGCGCAGGCGCCGCAGCCGTGAGCTCAGGGATTCTGCTGCCGACGCCGATGAAAACTCAAACTGCGACCGGTCAGCTGATCTTTCGATGGGTAAGAGGCGGACGATGTCTATTCAGGTCGATTAGTTGTGGAAATCGATGGATTCGTAATCGATGGATTCGTGCTCAACGCGCCCACCGACGTCATCAGTCTGGCATTTACCGCAGTGTTGTCATGGACATCGTATTCTAGCATTGTTGTATGGGCCTCCATAGGTACACTACATACTCCTGACTGTGTGAGTGACTGGGCAACGCGTGCGTGTAGAGCCTCCTCCGATACTGATCAGCACCTTCACGCTGTTGCTTGTGACATAACAGCAGGCCAGGGTTGTGCTCATGACCGCTGCGCTCTTGGCGGCGCCTTGCTTCATGTCAGGGATGGCTTCGTCATCAACTGGCGAGCACCTCCCGGGTGTACCGGTAGGAGTGCGACCAGCACGGCTGCGCCAGGTCCAGTGCGACCTGCACGGTCGCAAGCATTGCTGGATTTGGCACCTCCCAGGTGGCCACAGCAAATGGCGCTGTTTCGCCGACGACCAGTTTGGCTGCGGGAAAGGTGCGCAGATGCAAGGTGCAGCAGCACATCAGCCGATCTGTCGCCACGGTCATGTCCGCTGTCAATCAAAATTGTCCTTATGATAAACGTTGTTCGCAGCATGTTTGAATTCGGGTTGCAGGCGAGACTGTACCTTGTCCTGCTTGTTGCGGATGGAGCGGTCGGCGCCCTTCTCCAGCAGCAGCCGCACGATCTCCACGTGCCCCCGCATGCTGGCCCAGTGCAGCGGCGTGTTGTCTCCCTGCAAACCATGTCACTTTCGCTTGGCAAACTCGAGTTGAGTGAGCTTAAATGTGCAACGAAGCTGCATCAGCGACAGCATCAAACGAACACCGGACGGCGCGCCCTGCACACATCTGCCAGGCTGCATGAAATATTTCGCAGGCGCACCAGGTCCAGGCAGTTGACGTCGGCGCCCTGGGCCAGCAGGTAACGCACTGTCCCGATGTGCCCATTGTGCGTTGCCCGGCTCAGCGGCGTCTCCATCATCTGGCATTGCATAGGATGGAATAATGAGCACCATGGTGCTGACTAGCTGTTCATCTTGTTCCTGAGCAGAGGTTGTCAGCCACATGTGCATGCATCTTCTCATACGTGCGCAATGGTTGGTGTGCAGGGCCGAGGCGGCGCACCACATTGCGCTGCTCGATGTCCGCGCCTTCGCTGAGTAGCACCTCCACGCACGTCAGGTGCCCTGCAGCGGAAAGGCTGCAGATGAGATGCGAAGCTCCAAGATCTGGGCCTGAGGGTGGCTTGCAACAAACGATGCTCATCAGTATGGCTAAGGCGCAGCACACCGTTGCCAGCGGCGAGCAGGAGCGGCGGGTCGCCGCAGTGGTCCGACTCGTTGAGAGGCGCACCCTGCGCAATGGAGACACCGTGCACTATGATACAGGTTTCCTCACTCTGATTTGGCTTGCAAATGTAGCATGTTGATGCAAATTCAGCTGCCGTAGCAGCGCACCTCCTCGATGTGCTCCTTAACCCAATCATACATGCCGTCCACGCAGTCCCGCCATATGTTGGACTTCTCCGGGACGAACGTCCCGGTCTGCGAGAAAAACCACCAGATTTAATAGCTCGGTGGAGCTGCACATGCGAAGCAGGAATGCCAGTGCGCATGCTGCTGGATGCTGTCCTGGCCTTGTGAGTTGCAAGCCGGATGCTGGTAGACTGTCAGATAACGTGATCATGTTGCTCTTATCCCTGCATGCCTGTTATCAGAGGATGACCGCAACATATGTCAACGAGCGAGACAAACTCACGATGAGGTCGAAAGGCATCGTGCCACACTTTTGCTGCCGATCCGCTGTGCTGCTTTTCCACTGTTTTTCCTGCTTTTTAAGAGCTCCACCCTCAACTCGCGGGCATCAGTGCCGTTGCGACCGCGCAGGAGGTGAAGGGGCGAGCCCTCAGGCCGTGCGCCTTCTCCGAGAGTTTCCCCTGCATTCTGCGACTGCGCACTGGCATCTCGTGCAGAGCAAGCCACGTGTCAGTGGAGAAGCGGTGCATGACCGGCACAGTGGCTGCAGCAACACTATTCGACGCTAATCCTTCCTGCATCGATAGCAAATCCAATTTGGCCTCGTAGCGGGCGGGCACAGTGCTCTGTCTGCGGCTGCACCTTCACATCGCTGGACGTTTCCGAAACTCTGCAAACCCTCGCAGTGCTCAACGGGCCGCTGGCAGCCATGCTGGCGGCTCGCCTGAGATTCACTCAATGCATCGGCACTCACAGGCTCAGGGTTCGATGCCCACAGAGGCGGCCAGCTAGAAGCCCCAGCGTAGTCGTGTCAGTATTCTCTCGCGACCAGCACCGCTACTCCGAGCGCGTTCTGCGCTACCCTGACGGTATGTCACCAATCTCGCATTATCTACAGCCCACAGACTGTTCCCAATGTTTTGGCATGCGCGCGCCACATCTGTTACCGCTGGTAGCATGCTGCGCAGGTGTTGAGCGGCGCATCGTTTACCCTGTCAGCGACAGCGAGGACGACACGGCTCTGTCCCTCGAGGACCCATACCGCAGCTTCGCGGAGGAGTTCCAGCCCGATCGATGGGGCCCAGAGGTGCGCAGTGCGGCCTGCCGCAGTCTGATGCCACTGTTCAAAGCTGAAAAGCCCCACACTTGGTCTAGCATGCGCATGCACTGCTCAGCGTGTTCTCAGCGGCGGCGTGTTGGGCAGGACGTTTCCGGGCTGTGGAGTGGCCTGTTTGACGAAGCCACAGCCAGCCCGGCGACCTCCCCTACAGCGGAAGGGCCAGCGGTTCTGGATCCGCCACAGCAGCAGCAGGTTTGTATTCGCTGCACTTGCCTTGAAGCCACTGACCTCGCACAGACCTCGCACTGATGCCGCCTTCTACACCCTGCTGACCGTCCTAGTGCTGTGGTTGCACAAACACTATATGTGGCCATATGCAGGCGGGCGCGGACGTAATAGATTTCCTCGATCAGCTGACCAGCACCGACTACAGAAAGGCGCAGCGGCATCACTGGGAACGCATCGGCGGCTCCTACCAGGTGCGCAGCTGCCACAGTGTTGCTTGCTGCCGCTGCATTGCCTGCGAACTACATGCAGATGTTGCTTCAATGTGCCACAACCTATTGACTGACGCAGGGACTGAATCTGATCAAAATGCACTGCCGCAGATCCTGGACGGCTGCCCGTGGGTCGCGCCAAAGCCGCTGCACGTGCTGGCGGTGCCGCAGCCGACGGCGCCGCACACGGCCATGTTCACGCTGCAGACGCGGGTTCCGCAGGCCCACGTCGAGAGTGAGCTCAGCAAGGTGCGGGCAGTTGCTGACTGGCGTCTTGAGTTGCTGCGCTTGTGTCAAGAGGTAGGAATTTCCGTGTCCTGCCCACGATATGGCCTTATGTGATCTGCAAAAAACGAGCAGCGCCGCAATCAGGAGTAGCAGCAATAGCAGCAAGGCAACAACGCCACAGCATGCCAGCCTCTTACCCCTGAGCAGCAACTGGGGGCGACCGCAGCATGCCACCCTCTCACGCTTCCAAAGCCGCACGTTGCAGGTGGTGAGACAGCGGGCTCCGATTGTGGCCTTTGACCCTTCGAAGTTGACGCCTTGAACCCTCTTCACCAGGTACTGGGTCGGCGATGCGCCGACAGCGGCCACTTGCTCAGCGTGGACAGCCTGGTGGAGGGCATTGTGTGCTTCGAGGATGAGGCGGCCGCCGAGACGTTTGGTCTCGCGCTGGAAGTGGAGGGCCGCCAGGTCTCGTGTTGGAATCAAACTCTTCCAGATGCTTGCTGCATGTCATGATCTGAAGTCATGTAATGATTTGTATCGAAGTCTGGAGATAATGGTTTGTTTGGCCTTTACTTGATACCAGGACATCGGCGTCGCCACCTGCGACTCGCATGAGCTCTTCCGGCTGTCGACGGCCTCCGCCGCAGTCGTCGTGCTGCTGAAGCAGGTGAGGAGAAAATCGAACCAAAAGAAAGTCTGTGGGGAGAGTGCTTGGCGGGCCACTGGCAGTTCTGCCTAAAAATCGACTCCCAACATGCGGCTGCGCACTGCGGCGCTTGTTGCATGCCAAGGCTGGCAGCAACGCGAAAACTTCTGTGTATGTGTCTAACAGGAGTCCACGTGCTTGCAGGGGGCAGAGGTGACGCCGGGGGAGCTGGAGATGTCGCTCCGCCGGGAGCGGTGCAACATTGTGGACTGAAACAGGAACGCAAGAGCGCGTAGTGATTCTCGCAACAGACCGAGGCATCACCTCGACGCTGCGGCAGCAGAAGCGAGTTGCGACAGGAAGAGTCAGCGGGTGCAGCTCCGCTTTCGATCAGCAGAGCTCCAGCGAGCGTTACGAACTGGGGAGGGTGGCCGGCATCAGGAGAGGAGCGGGATTCAGGAGTGTCACGTCTCAAGTTGGGGCTCATCCTGAACGCAGCCCAGTATTGGAATACTCATCTAGAGCACAGGGAAGGGACGCTTTGTCCAGTTTATGGGGGGCTGGCCGGGATGTACATTCATGACCGTTGGCAATGTGTACAATACCTAGATCTGATGTGCAATTTCGTGTTGTGAAGGCTTCGGCGTCAAAGTGTCACTTGACACACGGCTTGTTGTAACAGTGTCACAACCTGGCACATTTCCTCTGAAATATCTAGCTGCTCCGTCAAGAAGGTTGAGATCCATGTTTACTCGTCTTTGAAATGGCGACGGCAAGTTACGCTGCTGAAAACACCGCCAATCTCCGCCTTGCTGTACCTATTTGCCTTCAACCACCACTTACTTCATATTTAACCTGGGTGCTGCCTTCCGGTTCAGTCAGCTGTGCTCCTCGTGTGGCATGCCGCATGTAGCTGGCAAGCGAGCAATGTAGTCGCCGCCTGCCCAGCCCAGCGCGTCAATATTTGGCTGGCAGGAAAGCACGCACCATCACTGCTAGCCAGTGCCAGTCTCTCTGCACATGGTCCGACTTGCCGGCTGCCGCACCCACTTCCCTGCTGCTGGCGCTGCCGCGGTCGCAGCGCAGGCGTGCCTCGGACGGCGGCCGCCCCCCAAATGAGCCACCTCAGACTGGGGTGGCCACCGGGTCGGTGGCCATGGCCATGTCATCCGTGAGCACCTCTTCCTCTGCATCCTCCGCCGCTGCCTACAGACAAAGAAGAGCTTTTGACTGAAAACGAAGAATACCCTGCTGTCTACATCAGAGAACGATACAGGCCTTGTGTTAAAACCAGGCTTTCAAGATGCCGATGTCTGTGCCGGCTTTATTGGGGCTCAACACACAAGCACTTGCATCCCCGCACTGTACCGCCAATAAGCCAGTCGCAAGCACTCCTCATCCTCCTGTCTGCGCACCTGCTGCGACTCGATGTAGCTGATGAGCTTGTTGAGGGCGGTCATGTAGGCGCGGGCGGAGCCCACCACCACATCCTTTGACGATTTTCGTGCCCGATCGGCACCCGCATGCCGCTCGCCGCGGCCTACTCGCAGCGGGACGACTGGCAGGTGTCACGCTGACTGACTGAACGTTCGCACATGGGCAGCGAGATTCAGCCTGGTGCATAGCTATCCCTATAGGGACAGATCAGCTTTTTTTCGGTGCTTTGCACAGGGGCGTCAGGAGAGATCCATAACATGCGGTGTAGTGATACCAATGATACAACATAGGACTGCGTCACGATCGCCGCCACTGCAAGATAAGCATTCCTCCTTGCTGGCACTGCTGCTATCTTGCCGCCTCAGCTAAAGCAGTGCACGCCGTTCCTCGCAATTGGAAAACAATGGCACGTCGCAAAGCAGCGTGAGCCAGGTTTTTCAATTCTTCAGGTTTCTCAAAGGCAGAAGCAGCGCTGCCTGCAGTTTCATGCAGTGCTGTCTGCAGTTCTTGCGATTGCCAAATGCCAAGCCCGACTGATCTGCCAATCTAGTTGTACTCCAATTGGCTGAGCTCAACTGCTTTGCTACAGGGTGGGCACTCCTTGAAGTGGCAATGCTCAACTGGTGCAGCTGACTGCCATGTGCAAGCGCAGATGAAGTAGATGTTCAACGCCAGACTGCGCCATGGTAGGAACCAGCAGCGTCTATAAACCTTGTAGCAGAACGCCTCTCGATTCACGGTTGCGACAAACAGGCGCTTAGAAATGGCCAGCGCTTGGCAAGTATTCAACCGTAAATTGCACATCACTGAAGGGCAGCCAAGAACCACGTTTCTGCACGCTGAACGATCGAAGCGTGCAAGTCGCAACCTCGCCCAGGAAGCAGCTCGACTACCTGGCAGCACCGCATAGCTGAGCTCAGAGCACATGATGTGCCGAGCTTCAGCATGCGCGAGAGGGCGTGATTTACAGCGATCTGCAAGCACTTGGTCACCAACAGTTGGTGATCGGACACATATCAAAACCCTGGCTGTCACATGACTGACGGCACGGGCCAGCTTCCGCCGTACAAATTGAAGACGGTTTCTTGCTAGTGGCAAGAAACCGGCAGATCAGCAGAATATGCCCAGAAGTCTTGTGCATAGAATGCAATGCACATAACATTCAAGCGCCGTCTCTGCTTCATTCTTGCACCCCAGTCGCTAGGACGTTGAGATTTGTACTACGCATCAAATTCATGCCGTGAAGAGAGGACCACTCAACATGTCCGGCCGCCAGACGGGCAAGCGTGAGCGGTCGCCAACCTCGCCGGACGACTGGCAGGAGGCAGAAGAGTGGCAAGTCGCGCATGCAAAGGAGCCCAGCGAGGAGAACATGGACTTTGAAGAGGCCGATGCCTTTGGGGCGGGTGTTGACTCCGCAGACAATAGCAGCCGGCGCCCAACTAGCCAGTCCGTGGACCTCACGTCTGCAGGCGCCTCCCAGTCAACTAGCCGGCGGCGCTGGCTGGGAGGCGCCTGCGGCATCGGATGGGGAGCCAGCAGACGTGAGGTCCACGGACTGGCTAGTTGGGCGCCGGCTGCTATTGTCTGCGGAGTCAACACCCGCCCCAAAGGCATCGGCCTCTTCAAAGTCCATGTTCTCCTCGCTGGGCTCCTCTGCATGCGCGACTTGCCACTGTTCTGCCTCCTGCCAGTCGTCCGGCGAGGTTGGCGACTGCTCATGCTTGCCCGTCTGGCGGCCGGACATGTTGAGTGGTCCTCTCTTCACGGCATGAATTTGATGCGTAGTACAAATCTCAACGTCCTAGCGACTGGGGTGCAAGAATGAAGCAGAGACGGCGCTTGCATGTTATGTGCATTGCATTCTGTGCACAAGACTTCTAAGCATATCCTGCTGATCTGGCAAGAAACCGTCTTGAATTTGTACGGCGGAAGCTGGGCCGTGCCGTCAGTCATGCTCTCTCTCGCACCCCTGACAGCCAGGGTTTGCTCTGTTGGTGACCAAGTGCTTGCAGCTCGCTATAAATCACGCCCGCTCGCGCATGCTGAAGCTCGGCACATGTGCTTAGCTCAGCTATGCGGTGCTGCCAGGTAGTCGAGCTGCTTCCTGGGCGAGGTTGCGACTTGCACGTTTCGATCGTTCAGCGTGCAGAAACGTGGTTCTTGGCTGCACTTCAGTGATGTGCAAATTACGGTTGATTGCTTGCCAAGCGCTGGCCATTTCTAAGCGCCTGTTTGTCGCAACCGTAAATCGAGAGGCGTTCTGCCGCAAGGTTTTCAGAGGCTGCAGGTTCCTACCATGGCGCAGTCTGGCATTGAACATCTACTTCATCTGCGCTTGCACAGGGCAGTCAGCTGCACCAGTTGAGCATCGGTGGCGGCAGCGGTGGCGCGCAGCAGAGCCCCGGCAGCGGCAGCGCAGCCGCAGGCGGACAGCAGCTGCAGCCTGGCGGCCCGTCTGCGCAGGTGCTGGAGCAGGTGACTTTCGCATCGCCCAACTGAGGGCCCAGAATGCTACATTTGTCTATACTGTTCATCTGTCGTCAGAAGCTGATTTTGTACAGCGCAGCGCATGTCAATGTCATCCATGTTTGAAGTCCAGATTGTATATTGACGCCGTGTTTCTGTCACACAACAGCGTGCCGGCCTCCTGCGGCATTCCCCACTCGACAGCACGCATTCAGAGCTGTCGCAACCGTGTTCTTGCAGCTGGTGGCCGCCAATGACGCGGCCTGGGCTGCTGCGCGCTCGGCGCAGCAATACTAACGCCGACTGACGCCCGCCTGGCCACGCAGCTGGCGTTGCAGCTGATCAGACTGCTGCAAAACAGCATAACCGGTGCGGAGGCCGCAGATGCGGGCGCCAACTTCAAGGTATCCTCCAGCCCTGTGCATGCTTCATTGTTTCTAAGCACAAAGAGCCAACACGACGTCACTGCCCTGCCGATATGGCTCTGCCATACTTGGATGGTGCGCTGTGGTGCGTCAGACTTGTGGGGGTGAACTTGCAGCCTAGCGATCCCGCAAGAGCTGGATTCTCACCCCAACAGACATACATCACGAAGAGGTGTGCCCTGTGGCACGTCCATTGCAGCTGTACTATGCGCACTCTTGGCCCCTCATCGTGCAAACATCGTAGTTGAGACTTATTCACTTCGGCAGGGCGCGGCAGCGGCGTCAGAAGCGGAGGCAGCGGCAGACGAGGAGGAGGCGCCGCATGGCAACGCAGCGGGCGCCGGCGCCGACTGAGATGCCATCATCCTTCACAAGGTGCGGGCCGGCCTCTCACAGGACTTGAGCTCTGATACTGATCGGTATCTGACATCCTTCAGAGGCTCACTGACAGCCAGATTGCATGCTCCAGCCACATACTGGCAGTCGACCATGCAGTTGGAACGGCGCCCAACATCTCTCAGAGACCGCAGTCAAAGCAGCCTGCTGATAGGTTCTGCAGCAAGCAGCCCCGGCCCCGCCTGCCCCTCGTAATTTACAGTTGGCACACATGCTTTGATCTGTACTCTGCATGTAATTCCGCTGGTGATCTCTTGCATGTCTCAGCATCTCTGGCTCGCCGCAGGTGACAGCAAATGGATGCGGACGCAGCTGCCGCACAATTGCGCATGGCTATGCGGCTCAACAGGACGGCTGCGTCTGTGCAGACGAGACCGGTGACGGCGGCAGACGTCGTGGGCGAAGGACAGCCAGGTAGCAGGCCGTGAGGCATGCAAAATGATGCAGGACAATCAATACATCAATACAGCCAGAAAGGGCAGAAAACCGGCAGAGTCATAGCGGGGGGCGGCGGCAGCGGAGATGCCGCTGATGACGGACAGTCAGCAGGAAGGGCTGGAGGGGTTGGAAGCAAGGGCGCTGACGACATCGAATTAGAGAGGGCAGCAGCGCGATGAGCAGTAATATTTGAATTCAGGAAAATTCGAGGCAGCGAAGCAGTTTCATGACAAGTGACAATCCAGGGCAGGGACAACTGCGGGGGGCAGGGCCGTCTGGTGGTATTGCGCATGTGCAGCGTGTGCACAACCACATGTGTAGTATGTATGTGTACCACATGTGTAGGACTCATTTCGCCGATGTGCTCATGTTGACTTTCATGTTTGTGTTGCGGAAGCTCTGGCATCAACATGTTGCTTGTCGTGGCTGTCGTGGTGCTTTATTGGTGCTTTAAATGTGCAAACGAGCAATGATCACACAGAAATGTTCGGTCGAGGATGACTTGAGACAATGTGTAGGGGTTGCAGCATGGCCGTTGTGATTATATCCTGCTTCTGCCACAAATCTGGACTCTATGTCTGCTTTCTCGGTCGGCAACGTGCCTCCTGCGGCATGCAGCCGGCAGCCAGGACACATCGACGGCCGCCCGGCCAGGTCAGCATCAACAATCGGCTGACAAAGTAGCAAGCACCATCACTGCTAGTCAGTACCCAAGTTCATTGCACCATGTCGGAGCACCTCGCGATCCTCCTGCCGCTGCACCTGCAGCTTCCTCTGGCGCCGCCGCGGCCGCGACCGCAGGCAAATTGCAGATGCCGCTCAATCGCTCTCAGACGGGGGTGGCCACGGGCTCGGTGACCACATTACCCGCGAGCGCCTCTGCCTCTGCGTCCTCTGCCGCCGCCTACAGACAGAGAAAAATTTGGACGAGGAAACGAGAAACGTCACTTTTGTAGACCGGAGACCCCTGAACGACTTGGAATCTACCACGCCTTGGGTGCAACTGTTCATGCCCCTGTCCTCATTCCATACGCACTTGCATCCTCTTGTACCGCCAGTATGCCAGTCGCAAGCAGTTTCATCCTCCTGTCTGAGCACCTGCTGCGACTTGATGTAGCTGATGAGCTTGTTGAGGGCGGTCACGTAGGCGCGGGCGGAGCCCACCACCACGTCCTCGGACGATGCAGTGCCCGAGAAGGTGCGCTGGTAGCTCCGGCCCTGCGCCAGGAATGACGGCAAACACTGAGCATGCTGGCTCTGTAAACGCTTGATCCGCACTTGCTAGGGCGGACGATGACGCGCATGACGGCAAACCAGAGTGCATCCATCTCCCAGGCACCAGCACTTGGTCAAGATCTTTACGAAAGCCTCGCGCCTGCGCGCTCTTCACGATGCCCTGGAAGACGAGCGGTCTTTTGGGGTGGATTCCGACAAAAAGACAACACAACACAAATGGAATGCATCTTGACTGTGAAAACAAGGACCCCACCTGCGCGCTCTTCACGATGCCCTGGGAGGCGAGGGGGCCGGTGGGGCGGATGGTGACGCGCGTCACTGCGAGCGCCTCAATGCCCTCCGTGACCGCGTTCATCGCATAGTCGTCCAGGTTCACCTCCACCCGCACCAGCGCGTCTATCGCCTTGTACGCCGCGTCCACCGGCCCTGCGATGGACACGCACAGTGAAATTAAACACAGGTGTCTGGGGCGTGATAGTCCAGGTCCGCCTCCAAGCGCACCAGCGCATCTGTCGCCCTTGTCCGCCGTGTCTGCTGGCCCTGCTGCGAAACGACAGATGAATGAAGAAGGATGAATGTGTTGTCACCGGATGTCAGGCCCAGCAGGTTGCTGTGGTCTCTGACGATGGGCGACTCCTTCTTCTGTGCCACATGTGGAGCGGACACCGTGGCGCCCTGTGGTGCAGTTTGGAAGGTAATGTGCAGCAGCGCACCGGTGCCGGTGCCGGTGGAGATGCGCAGGATGCCGTCGGGGCCCCTCATCTTGACCGTGGCGGTGTTCAGCCCCAGCGTGCCGCACGTCACCTGTGCAATGACCATTGTAGGGTTTAGGGTTTAGGGTTTAGCAGAGTAGGCACGGACCGTTGTGGCAGGGCAAAAATGGACCATTGCAGACAAGCTAAGAGGACGACACTCTGCGCTGATCAAGCAAAGTCTCGGCTGTCTAAGCATGGTCTGCATCCAGCGCAGCTTTCTCACGAAAGCCCGGATCCTGTGGATGACATGCGCTGTGGCCGACAACGCGCTGAGAGACACAGCTGTGTTGACTTCCGTGCAGACTTGCGATACGTCAACAAGGGAATTGGACCTGCTATCAATGTAGGACTGCTAGTGAGCCGTGTACGATCTGCTGGTCGACTTGAGGGTAAAGCTGGTTGGTACTTTGCACCTGCAGGTCGGTCAGGTCCCAGATGACGGCGGGCTGGTTGGCCTCGTCGGTCGCCAGCGCGCTGATGTCGTCATCCGTGATGCCCTTCTTCACGTCCGCCAGCTGCGCAGGGGATATTGTCGTGTGTCAGATGCAGTCCTTTGGGTGAGTCCTTTGGGTGAGACACGACCTCACCCAGAACGTTGTGCAGCCTTGACGCGTGCCGCTCAGTTCGCCACCCTCGCCGCACGGCCGAGCCAGCGACGTGGGATGATAGCGCGGGCACCCTGTTGGCACCTTGTGCGACTTCCCTATTGATATGCCGCAGCACTGCCGACCTGGTTGTTCCGAAATTGCCGCAGCCCAACACAATCCAACGTAAAACCAGGCGCTGAAGGGTTGCCCACCTTCTTGAAGCGGATGAAGACGTCGTTGATTTGCGCATCGTCAAATTTGAAGCCCAAGTCCGAGAGGCGCTTTGTCAGCGCCGCCCGCCCACTGTGCTTGCCCATTACCAGGCCTGCAGATGACAGCATTCAGATGGTTCAGCATATGCGGATGCGCGTCGATGTGAAGTCAGCAGCCAGCAAGAAGCGTAGCCATGCTGGAGCACAACGAGGGCCAGCGCAAGTCTGAGTCTTGGACGCTCGACACTAGCCAAGTCCGTCAGTTGCATTTGTGTTTGCAGAGGGTGGCGCCGCACCGGCGGCGTCGTTGCGAGAGCGGCCGATGAGCTCTGGCCGCATGATCTCGTAGGTGTCCGGGCTCTTCAGCATGCCGTCCTGGTGGATTCCCGACTCGTGCGCAAAGGCGTTAGCGCCCACGATGGCCTGCGCAAAACGGCGAGGATGGTCACAGATTGTGATGGATTCAGCGTTCTGACTGACTGGTGACCATGCCAGTCGGCTTTGCTCCTGGGAGAGCGCGCTGACGCCCACACCGGGCTAGCCACAGGGCAGCAGACTGCGGCAGGCTCGGCAATAGGGCTCGGCAGATCTTGGGCACCCCAGTGTCATCATGGGGTCCGTTGCTCGCAGGAGCAAGGGCACAGATCGATAGGCTTGTCACCTTGTGCGGCTGTATGAGCATGCCAGAGTAGTCTGACACCATCTTGCTGGTGGCGCTGGTCGCCTCTGGCCGGATGCCCGTCCACAGGCCCCCCATCTGGCTCTGCCTGCATAGCACCAAGTCAGCTTCTTTACAGTCAAGTCCGCTCCTCCAAGAACTTCCATGCGCAACTCCATCGAATGCAGGTGCTGCCACGTTTCATGGCTGTGCTGCAGCGCTTACCGTGCCCCTTCGGAGGATGCAGATGATGCACCCAGCTGCACAACTCGCGCTGCAGCACGACAGAAGGTGATGTTTTGGAGACAGCAGCTCCAGGGGAGTGTGCGGGGGCCTCACCCCCGCAGGTAGATGGCGAGCGCGACCTCCTCCAGAGACGCATTGCCAGCGCGCTCGCCGATGCCGTTGATTGTGCACTCCACCTGCGGAGCAGCGATCACACCAGGGATCAGAGACAGATGATCGCCAGCACCAGGTGAGGCTTTCACCATGCTCGGTTTTACATCCTCGAAGAATTCATGCAGGGAGCACGAACCGCAGAGCAGTGACCGCCATGACACAAAGATCATGTTGGAATCTCAATAGTGAGCATTGACGGGCACACGACTGGTGGGAAGGCTGACCTGCCGTGCGCCGTTCTGCGCGCCGGCGAGGCTGTTGGCCGTGGACAGGCCCAGGTCGTTCTGGCAGTGCGTGGAGATGACGACGTTCTCGATGCCCGGCGTGTTGGCCTTGAGGTCCGCGATCAGAGCTCCGAACTCGTGCGGCAGCGCCCACCTGAAAAGCATAGCAACATTGTATCACACTTGGATTTGTCAAAAAGGAGAACATGGATGAGATTAAAGATGTCGACTCAGTGCCCCAAACTCATGCGGCAGCGCCCACCTGGAATCCAGGACAGAATTGACTTACATTTTGGAGCTGTCTCAAATCAAAACAAGGTTAATATACATTTCGACTCAGCGCACCAAATTCGTGCGCCCACCTGGCATGCGAAACCCTAAAACACAGCCTTGGTTGACACCTTGCCTTACATCTTGCCATATCAATGATGGCTTGTTTTGGAATTCACAGGGAACCATCGATTCAAACGGCAAGACGATCTGGATACGGAAGATGTCTCCCGTGCGCCAACAGCGTCCACGACAAACTCGTGTGGCAACGCCCACCCTGTGGTGTCTGGGATGTTGACCGTCGTCGCGCCGGCCTCAATGACCGCTGCCAGCACCCGGTACAGGAACTTGGGCTCCGACCTGTTGCCGCAGGAACAACGATGAGCCGTGGATGGGTTGCGGACTTCTGGCTGCAGCTGCGGTCCCAGGACTAAAACATGCGGCTGGCTTCCCCCGGCCGTGGTGGGCTGCGGCTGCCACAGCAGAGCACAACTCCAGATGCGGCTGTAAGTCCTCGAAATTTTTTGGCGAGCCAAGACAGGTGTTCTACGCTTCGATTGCAATCCCGCAACAGCGAAGCCTCAGCAGGGGTGTGGATTCACAGTGATGAAACCCTCACCGGGTGGCGTCCTCGGGGGAGAACTCAATGTCCTCGCAGCCAAGGGAGCGGAGGTGCTTGACCGTCTTCACGGCGTTGGCCACCACCTGGTCCTCCGTCATCTTCAGCTTGAACTGCATGTGGATGGACGACGTCGCCAGGAAGACGTGCACCCGCGGCCGCACCGCCGGCCGCACCGCGCTCCAGGCCGCCTGCGCGACGCCCACAGTGTCCTGTCAGAATCCCCCCTGGCTTTCTGACACACCCTAGATGCGCCGCTGCAGATACCTCCTGCTGATGGCACTTCGCCTGAGGCGTCCGGCGAGCCCGACCTGCGCCATCCCACATAGCGCCTGACCATCAAGCCGCTGCCATGGCTGCCGAGCGGCGGGAAGCCGCCGCGGCAGCTGGAGGTGCAGGCCCACCTCTGCATCCTGCTGCACGCAGCGGGCGAGGCCGCAGATGACGGGGACGTAGCCGTCGTCGTCCACCTCCCGGCCCACCGTCTCCGCGATGCTCTTCACCGCCGCAAAGTCGCCAGGCGACGCCTGCGGGAAGCCTGCCTCAATAATGTCGATGCCCATCTTCACCAGCTGCCGCGCGATGTCCAGCTTCTCCTTCGCCGTCAGCGTGGCGCCCGGAGACTGCTCGCCGTCGCGGAGCGTGGTGTCGAAGATACGGACGTAATTCGGGTCGTCAATCCTGTTCGGGAGGTACGGAGGCCTCGGACGCGCCACCGTGGGCGCGCCGTTGCCTGCTGCTGCTTGTAGGCTGATGCAGGTGCTGCGCTGCATCGGCTGCGGCTGCCGTTGTCGTCGCCGCTGGTGCCTGAGGCGCGGCGTCTGCAGCCATACTTGGCGGGTCGGGCAAGGCTGCACCGGGGTCTGGCGGCCGCTGGTGCTCGCCACTGGCGAGACAACACGCCCCTGAGCCAGCATAGTCATTTTGCAAGTATGCAAACGCGCAAACTCAGCTAACCTGTGGCTCTGTCCGTCATCTCACTTCAAGGCACGTGCACATCTGCATTTACCGCCGTTTGGGATCTTTAACGAAGTTTAAGTACCAAGGGAGCGTATGCCTCGTATGCGTACCATTGGTCCGCTGCAGGCACCAGTTCACAGGCTCACAGCTACAATAACTTTAGCACACCTTAATCCATTCGTCGACAGCTTTGCAAGATCGTCACAGTCTTAACACGCCGTCTCGTTGCGGAATGCGCAGCAGGTCGGGAACTGTGCAGTTGCTGGAGTGACCAGTTGCAGCCCTTCAAGCCCGATTGACGATCGGCAGCTAGGCTAGCTGCGGTAATCATACAAAGGCATACAGCCGGGGTGGTACAGTATACCTATATAGCTCGCCAGAACGCCTGAAAACGGAGCAGGCTGGGTCCCACACGATCTCGGGGCTTGCCCGGAGCAGCGAGCCCCAGGTCGTTCTCTACCGGTAGCTTCTCCAAGATGCGGCATCGGCCGCCCAACATCTCGGATATGTACCTGCGGTGAGGATCCTGATTCTCCTTACTTGGCATGCGCCACTATTGAATGTTGACCGCATGGCGTCAGTGCGGTGCTGGGCGTTGATGCAAAAAGCTTTATGCGTGCAGGTATCGAGGCGTGGTAATTCTAGTCTCCGTACCGGTGAGTAGCTGCACCTGCAGCCAGGGCTGCATTCATGTCGCAATTCGCCGTAATTGCTGCCGAGCGTCTGGGCGGTTACGCCGCCAGTGAGCACCGATCCCATGAATTGACGATGTCTTGCGTTGAATCGGCAGGTGTTGCTCATACTTGCGGTGCTCGTGATCATGCCGCGGTCCGGCCCTGAGACATACCGGGTGCTGACCACCTCCGAGAGCAATGAGGAGCTGCCCACGCTGACGAAGGTGAGCTATTGGCATTGCTGCTGCAGACATGGCATCCACATGTATCCTACACAGCGGCGCGTGAGCGCTTCGCCGTGTCTCAGCATGCCCTCAGTTCAAGGCGGCAGAATGGGACCGGAAACCCTACTGTCCCGTGGGACATGAGAAACGGCATCACCGCTGTCCTGTGGCGCCGCAGCTGAAGGAGGGCGCTGACACTACAGACACATCAAAGCTGAACAGCGCGGAGAAGGCGGCGTTGCAGTATGCTGTGATCATCGACGCCGGCAGCACCGGCAGCCGCGTGCATGTGTACAAATTCCAGGTGAGCTGCATATCTCCAGCCGCCAAGGCCTCATTGCACACCAGATCTTGTGTGAACAAAATCAATAGTCGTGCGGGTGGCGGCAATATTACTCGCCGCATACGCAAGAACACAGAATCCCCGACACCAACTCGGCATTGGTCTGCGGAGGGAATCATAGAGCGGCACAGCCGGATGCTGCGCCGCATGAAGCAGGATCTGGAGCCTACCCATGTTGTATGCAGGTCACGGATGGCCGGTTGGATCTGGACACAGACACCTTTGAGCAGCTCAAGCCGGGGTTGAGTTCCTATGACTCCGACCCCGGCGCCGCTGCCGCCTCGCTGGACCAGCTGCTGGCGACTGCCATGAAGACCGTGCCTGAGGAGCTGCAGGCGAGTTGACATTTTCTTTCGAGACACTCGCCTGCGGCGGTGGCGACGGCTTTGTGCTGTTGCAAGAATCACGCCTGAGGAGCGGTGGGTGAGGGACTGCTGCTCGGCGCCAGGAGTCGCTGTGTGAGGCGTTGGCAGACAATCAATGCGCCTGGAGAACTCTTGCCGCGATGAGCCGGGAGGGGACGAGGGCGGGCGCACAACCCTGCACTGCTGCACCACGACCAAAGGACATGGCTTATAAGAGAGAGCGTCCCCCGACCCCCGCAGGCGAAGACGCCGATCAAGGTGGGCGCGACGGCGGGGCTGCGGCTGCTGCCGGGCAGCAAGGCGGACGATATCCTGTCTGCCGTCAAGCAGCACCTGACGAAGGACTACCCCTTCCAGCTGGAGCAGGTCTCCATCATCGACGGCGCGCAATGTTACTCGCCGTGATGCAGACCCAATCGGAATGTTTGTCAGTGTGCAATGCGCTTGGTGTGCTAATAGGCCACCCCTTCCAGCAAAGCAGGTCTCCATCATCGACGGCGCGCAATGTCACTCGCCGTGATGCAGACCCAATCGGAATGTTTGTCATTGTGCAATGCGCTTGGTGTGCTAATAGGCCACCCCTTCCAGCAAAGCAGGTCTCCATCACCGACGCTGCCACAATCTGTGCCGAGGGAACAGCGTCCACGTGCACATAAGTCCCATAGCAGTGTATGTGCACCCTGCTGCCTTTGACACTGGGCAACCAAAAAGTCCAGAAAGCCAACACAGCTACAGGGATGAGACAACCAGATCGGAGCTGCCTGCATCTTTGCAGGCACAGAGGAGGGCGGCTTTGCGTGGCTGACGCTCAACTACCTGCTGGGCCACCTGGGCAGAAAGGAGACGGACACCGTCGCCGCCATCGACCTGGTGCGCCCTCACACTTCGTCAGCCTGCAATCTGGCCTCCAGCATGTATGCGCTCTAATCATCCCTTGGAGGCCAGCCATTAGCGCCAGGTCCTCGCACCGCCCTTCTGCCAAGGTCGGATGCGCTGCCTTGCCTGGTTGTGTCCAGCGGCACTTGCCGCTGCATGTCTCAGGCTGGTTTGCTGAACCCGTGTCTCTGCTCCAGGGCGGCTGCTCGGTGCAGATGACGCACGCGACGTGCCATGGTGCATTTCCAAGCCCCAGACTGATGTTGCGCACCCCGAACCCCTGTCTCTGCTCCAGGGCGGCGGCTCGGTGCAGATGGCGTACGCGATGAGTCAGCAGGACGCCAAAAAGGCGCCCGACGGCTACATCAGTGACCTGTCCGGCGGCGGGGAGCAGTACCATGTGTACGTGCACAGGTGAATATGATGATGTGGAATTTGAGAATACGAAGGCTTTTCAACCTACAACTTGTCAGACCTGCTACTCTCAGCAATCTGTCCGGCAGCGGCAAGCAGTACCACGTGTACGTGCACATGTGCGCCTGTCAACGATCCTGCCCACATTGATCGCAATTTCATCACTTCATCTACGAGTGGTTTCCTGATGTGACTGCGCAGTGAACAACGGGCACCGGAAGCTGGAGTGGGCCGACGGAAATGGAAACAACACCACAGAGGCAGAGACAAATGCTGTGACTCGTACGCAGCTACCTGGGCTTTGGGCTCATGGCGGCGCGTGCGGCTACGCTGGACTGGACAAAAGTGATAACGGCACCGAAGCAGAAGAGAGAGAGGCAAATGCTTTGCTCCACGTGCAGCTACCTGGGCTTTGGGCTGATGGTGGCGCGGGCGGCAACACTGGACTGAGCGGACACGGCAACAGTAATAGCGCATCATTACAAATTGAAAACAGAACCAGAACTCTTCACTGCCATGCGCGCAGCTACCTGGGCTTTGGGCTGATGGCGGCGCGGGCGGCGACGCTGGACTGGGGAGAAACGGCGGCAGCCAACCCGTGCGTGCCGCTGGACCACACCGGCATCTTCGAGTACGGCGGCAAACAGCACAACCTCGTCGCCGCCAAAACCGGGTGCGCGTCTGCAGGATGAAGGAATGTGTACCTCGCAGTGCAGCGCGTGTGCACGTCACCCGAAGAACTCTTCACCACCAAGCAGCACCTGGCCGCCGCCAAGACTGGGTGCGGCATTATTTGGGAAGGGCTCTGTGGCTCTTTGTTGTGCAGCTCAACAGCTGCTTTCGATGCATGGTTCATTGTCCAGCAGGTCTGAGTCGCGTCATATGTGCGGGACATCCTTCACCTGCCGACGGTGGCGGGTCTCACTGGCAAATTGTCAGGCTGGGGTTGCTCGATCCCTGAGGCCTTGGTGCGCGCGCTATAGCCGATATGACATTTGGTGCTGATCCGCATGCCGGAGCCTGGGATGTGTACGAAGGGGTGACATGGTCGCAGGGGCTACTCGAACATGCTGCTGGTCCTGCAGAATGTGCCACAGATTAGGTGACTTTCGATGCAGGGCGGAATTTGGGACGTGCACGAAGCTGGTGTCGCAGGTCATGGCCATCGGCGGCGACTGCGGTGTGCCACAGAGCCAGCTGGTGCGTTTTCCATTACCCTCAATATCGGTATGGCCATCGGCGGCGACCCATGGCCAGCTGGCGCGCCCAGCCTTGCTCACAGAAGATGTGGCACCGCAGTTCTAGACGAATCCATGCCCTGGTGCAGCGGCAGCTGTGCAGCGCCTCTGCGCTTGCGGAATCCCACGCCACCGTCCCACGCACTTTGTAACTGCATCTTGTGACCTGCCGTACTCAAGTTGCCGCACGCCCAGCACACTGCTTCATAGCATGGCGCTTGTGGTGTCATGTGGCCTTTTTTGACATGTTGTGCTTGTCAAATGCAGTCGGAGTGCACCTTTGCGGGCGCATGGGGCGGCAGCCAGGTGCCGGCGGTGTTCTACATCTCCAGCTACTTCTGGGACCGGGCGCAGGACGTGGGGCTCATCCCCGACGACAAAACAATTTCCGTCGTCATCAAGCCGGCCGTGTTCCGCACCCACGGCGACCGCGCCTGCAAAACGCCCATGCAGCACCTGCCCACCGAGTTCCCCGCGGTGCGCCGTCAAGAGACCCTCAGCCCTGAATGGCTGACACCAATGTGGCTTTAAAGCCCCAGCATCGAGTCGCGACCGCGCGTGCAAGATGCTCTCACCTCGCTGTGCTTACCTTGTATTTTGTACCTCGGACGCACCGCAGAGTGACTGCACATGGCATTGGATTCGACGCACCCGTTCGGTTTGATGGTGTCTGAGATCAGTTCATGTTTTGCTGCAGGTGGAGGAGCCGCAGCGGCCGTACCTGTGCATGGACCTGTCCTTCCTGCACACGCTGCTCACCAAGGGCTTCAAGGTGACTGCCCGTCTGCAGATGTGTCAAACCCTTGGATGCACTCAGCAGAGTGCATTAGCAGGCCTCTCTCTGGAGATCGTGGGCGGCCCTGCAGCGCTGCCTGCCTGCCTCCCCTGCCCGCTCACCACCCTGTTTGCATCGGCAGCTGTCCCAAGTCCGTACCAGCATCTGCACATCCACATGTGTGCTGCCCTGCCGCCAAACGCAGCTCAGCCGAGCTCAAGTCCACATGCGACACTATGTTCGAGTTGGAGGATCCTGGGGTTTTGACGACTTCATTGATGATCTTTCATTATTGAATTCCCTCGATCCCCTCACGGCGACGCAGGTGCCCGAGGAGGCGGAGATCACGATCGTGAAGAAGGTCAAGTACAAGAAGGAGGAGATTGAGGCGGCGTGGCCTCTGGGCGCCGCCATCAACGTGCTGTCCTCCATGACTGGCTGACCTGTCGCCGGCCATGGAGAGGGGCATCCGGACCCGCCGGGAGGGATTGATGACGTGTACCAAAGGCTTTGGGCGCCATCGATGTGCCGTCTTCCGCAACCGCTGACGTATTGTCGGCGCGACTGCGCCGTGAGACAGCCGGATCCGGCGAGAGGGGTGGCGGCATATGCCGGCGGCTGGGCGCCGCCATCAACGTGCTGTCCCTCATAACTGGCTAACCTTTCGCCGGTGCTGGCTGCTTCGCGAGTCAGTCGGATTTGACGAGGCTGCCGTTGCCTGGCAGACTTTGTCCTGTCTCTGAAGTGTTTGAAGGATACCATTGCTTGACTGCTGTAGTGCGCCATCGAGCAACACATGTGCGTCTTGGTGCTGCTGGCATGCGCCAAGGGGTCTGCTCTTTTGTAGCACTCCCAGAATTCGGTGTCGGGAGCAACGTTGTGAACAGCGTCACATGCCCAATCTCATCCCAGGCGCAGCACGGTGACTTGCAGATTGTCGCGTGCTTGATACCTACGTGGGAATTGCAACTGTTGAAGTTGAAAATGGAGGAAGCATGCATCAATGTCAGAACAACACGAAAAACCTGAGCAGTCGGATCTTATGCTGATTTGCGACACTGCTCGATTACAACTTGGCATAGGTAAAGACCCGTCGTCCGGCCTATGATACCTCCAAGTAACACCTTGATGCCCAAGCCTTCACTCCATGAAATTGCACATCAACTAGACTGTTAACACTGCGGTCATGAATGTACATCCTGCCAGCCGCTCCTCCTCATTCACTGCACAAGAGCCTCAACACTTGACCACTATCCGGCTGTCCAGAGGAAATCGTACCCACAAACGTAGCACGTCACAGTGCTCCGCCTTGCCGCCGTGAAAGCCGTGCAACTCCAGCACGCGGATTGCAGGTGGCTGACTGCCTGGCACAGGCAACGGCGCGCCAGGGCTTCACACGCCCAGAGACTTCAGCGTGTGCAGCCCCTGCACAGACAAGCAAGTGCAAGCGGTGTGTGAGCCATCTGCAAGCAAGGTGCAAGACTTTGCGTCTCTCGGCAGCATGCAGGCCCCGGCACGCCACAGCGAATCAACATCGAGGCCGCAACTGCCGGCCGCGCGTCTGAAGCGCGCCGGCGTCTGCACGCCGGATAGGGTGGGAAGGGCGAAGCCGGCAGAGCCGGCTTCGAGCTCAGCCTGAAAATCATCAATGAAGATGCCAAATAGGGTTGGAGAAAGTGGGCACCCCTGCTTCA
>JAABUL010001363.1_pt1 | contig 47078 bp, 85 predicted proteins | sample 5559151 | NCBI WGS metagenome assembly JAABUL01 (sample SAMN10711876, study PRJNA513368) | rock metagenome | isolation source: Antarctica rocks | place: Antarctica: Victoria Land, Pudding Butte sud
TCCGATGGGCTGTCCACTGGAGTGCTCTCTTGGCTCGTCTGACTCCACCCTTTGGACTCGTGGGACCACAGTTGCTGCAAAGCATATCGCTGATATGAACGGGGTGCATAAGCAGCTCACCTGGAAGAGCAGCGACCGCTGTTTGGCTTCCGAGTCGTACTGCTTTGTGACCCGGTACCCTGGCCGCCCGATCTTCACCGTCTTCGAGGTAGCGACCCGCCGCTGCGGCGCCGGCGCCGTGGGCTTGTCCTGAGCCTCCCACGCCGCGCGCTTTGCCAAGTTCTGCTGGTGCCGCTTCCCCTGCGGATCACGAGTCGCACTCCTGTGAGCTCAGCTCGCAACATATGTATGACGCATGTGCAATGGTCGCCCTTGCAGAAGATATGTCACAGATCGCTGTTGTGGGCTTACGACCTGATCACTGTCAGGCTCCAGAACACACAGAAGCAAACTGACAAGACACTACCGGCTTGCCTGGGTATGTGCTAGGTAGTTGCCCTCGTTGTTGTGCAGCGTGAGGCACAGTCGGCACTCGTACTGGCCCAGGTGGTTGCGCATAAAGTACGGGTCCTTCGACAGGTCGATCGTCTCCAGCGCCAGCCGCCGCAGCCGCTCCCGCCTGTCGATCGCCTGCGGGCGTGACAAGAGCATGTATCAATACGTGCGCTGAAAGGCATCTCACCACGACCCTCTGGGCGGAGGGTCGTCCTGTTGCCTCTGGCAGGGGTGCTGGATGAAGCAGACGGGGTGGACCACTTGTGGGCAGCTGAACGGGGTGCATTGTGACGACACAGCAGCAGCCGCGCTGCTTAATTGTTCGGTGTGTTGCTGGCACAAGTGTCTTCTGCCACCATTCTACTGCTGTGTTCGACACCCATCCTAATTGCATGCTATAACTGCACAGGTGCCATTATGCCATCAACATAGCTTTGCAAGGGGTGCGTAGCGGATCGGTGGGGAGCGGTCGGCACCTCATTCTGCGCTGATGCGGCTCCACCGCTGCCTGGTTTGGATCCATGCTCACGTGCATCCATGAACGACATGGCGGCACGTAGCTTTGCGCCTGCCCTGCGTGGGCTCCGGCTGTGTCCCTCTGTCGATCAGGCCCTGGTCAAGAAGTCTTCACGAGTGACCACGGTGTTTCAAACGCTGCGCAACGGCAGTTGTCCACGATACAGTAACCAGCTGATGCAGCGTCAGTTGCTGTTGAGCTGCAGACAAAAAATGCCAACACAACCAATCCACCAAAATTCGACAAATGAGTGCGGGTACCGCCACAAACCGGTTGCAGAAACCTATGCGTGACACTTCAGCAAGGCTCACGCGGTCGTGCAATGTGAAATGGTGCGCTGCGAGCTTCTGCACAGGAGCAGCGGCCAGTCAGGTGCTTCTACGGCTGCCACTTAGGGTTTATGGGCATGCTGCATGCGGCAGAGGCCGAGCACAGGTCTATTTGCGACAAGCAGGCATCTCAGTGCTGATTGGAAACCTACAGTAGTCGCTGCTCTGCACCAGACGCTGCAGCTCATTCCTTGCTGCAAGCATAGTCGGGATTGGTCGAAATTTGGCACTGTCACCCGGCTCCTGGGCAGTCGCAGTCGTGCTGGCTGGCAAACCGCTGCTGGAAGCAGCTTTGCCTTCTGCTTGACCACGGCGTCAGTGACCATCCCCATACTGAGGGTCGAGTAGTTGCCGCTGGGCGGAACGCAACTAAGCAGCTGGGGCCGTCATGTCGATCATGCAGAGGATTAAGGACATTGAAGATGAGGTGCGCATGTTCGCTGCAACGGTACATGCATGGAAACGCCGCACGTTGCTCACTGTACATTGCTGCGTCATGCGTTGCACGATATCCAGCGAGGCCGTGCCCACGCACGGTGGCATGCACCTGCCAACACATTAACGCTGCCTGTGGCCGCGTGCAGATGGCAAAGACGCAGAAAAACAAAGCCACCAGCGGACACTTGGGTCTCCTGAAGGTGGGTCTGCACCTCTGCGCTTCATCGGTACACCCTTTTTTCCTCCTGCTGAGGCACACGGCACGCTTTCATGCCCTCCATGAATTCACGAACACAGGCCAAGCTCGCTAAGCTGCGGCGAGACCTGCTGGACCCCACCTCGGCGGCCAACGGCGGCGGCGGTGGCGGCGGCCGCGGCGAGGGCTTTGATGTCAACAAAGTCGGCGATGCCCGCATAGGGCTTGTGGGTAAGTGGCGTGTATGCGGGCAGCATCACTGCTCCGAGGACGTGAGCTCCATCAGCGCCCGCAGTACATGCTGCTGCTCGGCGGCGTGGACGCCGCTGTGTACTGTCTTCTGGACGCCTGACGCAGCGTCGCTTGCTGCCCCTTGCAGGCTTCCCCTCCGTCGGCAAGTCCACGCTGCTGAACAAGCTGACGGGCACCTTCAGCGAGGTCGCAGGTGAGCGCGGCACAACCACTCATCGCCGTCTTGCGCACACATTCCCACTGAATTTCAACTGTCCCCAATACCACGAGCATGGCAGCCTTGGCGTTGGTGCAATGTCCCACAGAGGCTTGTTGTGCTTATCCCACCATGCGAGCTAGCAGCAGTTCAGGCTTGCGTCAAAGCTCGCACGTACGAACGCAGGCTACGAGTTCACGACGCTGACGTGCATCCCGGGAATGATCCGGTACAAGGGCGCCAAAATCCAGCTGCTGGACCTGCCAGGCATTATCGAGGGCGCCAAGGACGGCAAGGGCCGCGGGCGGCAGGTGGGCATTCTCTGGCAGATTCAGATTCGCTGAAGACTTCATGCCAAGGAGGAGCTGCGGGATAGCAAGGGCCGTGGGCGCAAGGTACGTGTGCCAGTACACCCAGATACGATGGTCCTGGCACGTCAACAGATGGCAGAACATCTGCCGGCAGATGCGGTGCCGGGCATGGGGCATGACCCTCAGCGCAGCGGCGGTCAGCCGCGGCAGCTGATGACAGTGCTTGGAGGGGGCGTGAGCTGTCCCTCTCCTTGCCTCCCGCAGGTCATCAGCACAGCGCGCACCTGCAACCTCATCTTCATCGTGCTGGACTGCCTGAAGCCGATGACGCACAAGAAGCTGATTGAAAAGGAGCTGGAGGGCTTCGGCATCCGGCTCAACAAGAAGCCGCCCGCCATCAGCTTCCGTAAGAAGGAGAAGGGCGGCATCAACTTCACCAGCACCATCCCCAACCCCTCGCTGGACCTGGAGGGTGCGCCTATCGCAGTTTTCCCTTTCTCGTTCTAGCTTCTGAATGCAGGCAAAGGGCGGCATCAATTTCATCAGCACCATTCCCAATTCCTCGCTGGACCTGGAGGGTGTGCATTCCCGGCCAACCCAGTGGATTGTACGTACTGACCTGAACCGTGGACAGTCGGAAAGGGAAGTACTTGACTAAACACCCCACTTGCTAGGTTGCACACCCTCCATCGCTCCTCAGGGCGGCTGCGGGATCGGGGCGGCCACTGCGCGGTTGGTGTTTGAGTGGGCCACGCCATCCTGCATATGACTGGTGCACGCCAGAACGCTGGACTGCCGTCTCCCCTCCTTTCTCAAAATGACCGAGCGCTCGCTGATGTGCACCCTTCCACGGCGCTGTGCAGCAGTGAAGGCGGCGTGCCACGAGTACCGGTGCCACAAGGCAGACATCCATCTGCGGCCTTTTCTGCGCTGCGCGCTGACACAGACTGACGATTGTTGCGCGCAGCGGTGAAGGCGGTGTGCCACGAGTACCGGTGCCACAACGCAGACATCCAGATGCGGGAGGACTGCGACATCGACGACCTGGTGGACGTCATCGAGGGCAGCCGCGTGTACATCCCCTGCATCTATGCCGTCAACAAGATCGACCAGATCACGCTGGAGGAGCTCAATGTGCGGGCTGCTCCCTGTCTTTTGTTGCTCGTTTTTTTGCTACCTTGAGCCGTCTTTGCACTGTGTGATCCAGTGCGGGTTGCTCTCTCCCGTTGCTACCTTGTGCCGCCGTTGAGGCCACACCCCTGCTCGCTTTGCTGTGGATGGGTGAGCGAGTCGTGCTACCTCTGCGAGGCCTCACGGGTTAAGATCTGTTGAGGCAAACACAGCCTTACCTCTCTACTCTTGCGCACCTGCAGGTGCTGGACCGGTTGCCACACTACTGCCCAGTGTGCGCCTACCACGAGTGGAACCTGGACGGTGAGCCCTCTCCAGGGCAATCAGCCTGTTACATTCGACTCGCAATAGGCTGGGCTTCTCGTGCATTGCAGTTATACTGCATATTTCATCAAAGAATTCATTCCAGATGCACACTGAATATCTGCTCAAAGGGCAGCCTTATGGAATCTTCCGGGTCTAAATCCTGATTGCAGGCCTGGTGGAGCTGGCGTGGCAGTATCTTGACCTGCAGCGCATCTACACCAAGCCCAAGGAAATTGTTGACTTGCAACCTGCACACCTGGGCCTTGCCTTCAAATATCCTATTGCACCCCGAACCGCCCCACTGCTGGTGATGGCTCTCTGAATGGCAGCCGGTCACGATGCCGCAACCCGTTGCCTGCAGGGGCAGCTGCCGGACTACAATGAGCCGGTCATCATCCCGCGGCAGCTGGCCACCGTGGAAGATTTCTGCAACCGCATCCACAAGGTGCAACCCCTGTCCCGGACGGCCAGCAGCGTCTCCCGGCTCCTCACTTGCGTTGCCAGGGTTGGCCGGTGCCAATCTGAGTCAGCACGAAGCCACACACGCAGCAACACCCTGCAACGCACAGACATGGGCAGGCTGATAACATTTTGAGTGTGACCCTGCAGGGCATTCTGAAAAACTTCAAGTATGCGCTGGTGTGGGGCACGTCCTGCAAGCACCGACCGCAGCGGGTGCGCTCTCTGTCTGGTGCTGCACATGCGGGGTCGCCTGCGGCTGCAAGAGCGTGTGCGGTTGCAAGAGTGCGTGGGACTCTGGTCGCATCACTTTGTATCCTGCAGTTGCTCCTCGCATCACGTCGCGAGCTGAGCTGAGCATGAAAGGCTCTCACTGGTCGTGTGAACGTTTGGGCCATCATAGACCAACAAAGCAACTAACTCAACCATGCCATTGCCTGCAGGTCGGCAAGGACCACACGTTGGAGGACGAGGACATTGTGCAGATCGTCAAGAAGGTTTGATGTGGCGGCATGCAGTGAGGAGGAGGAAAGGGACGGCCAGCTCCGCAAGGGGGTCCACGCTGGCATCCAGCGGGCAGGAAGTCTCCAGTTGCCGCAGAAATCTGGATTCGTATGATGCTGTGTTTGCAGCCAGCGATGTCGAAAGTCGTCGGCAGTGAGTTTTGAAACGAAGACGCTTTTCAAGGGCACTTGCACGTTCTCAAAACAGGCGCATAGCACATGTGGCTGGATTTGTGTCTTTCGGATGTGCATGCCTGCTTAAACCCTGCTGGCCGGAACAAGATTGAACAATCTCGCCTGTGCTGCACCTGCGTCGCTTCCAAGGTGCCATACCCACGCGTACATCGACCGGACAACACGATCATGCCGGCGCAACTTTCTAGCAAACAAAACCACAGGACCATGCAGGCGCAACTGTGTCGCGGTTCGTTGTTGCACACCGTGCATCGCAGTTCAATTCGCGTGCCACGTTCGATTGTGATAAGCAATTCAGCTGCATGCAATCTGGTGTTCCACGACCCCGAGTGGGTCGGCGGACCACCAGACAATGTTACGCTAAGGCCACTGGCCAGTGGGACCATGGTCCCAAACAGGAGGTATGTAGGATATGCTGGCCGGGTTTGTCCGCTTGACGCGTCATCAGCGTCGCAATTTCCTTCTCGCAATAAGCTTTTTCAACGCGATCTGTGATTCACTGCAGCCGCAGATACGGCGTGGTCTTGCGCACGGGGCATGAAGAGGCTGGTGAGGATGCGCCACCGAGCATATTGATGAAGTGGTACCAGTACAGCATGCGGCGCATTTGTTTGTTTGTCAGCCTGAGTCAAGCTCAGGGCTCGGGCTACAGTCCCACTGACCTGGAGCATGATGCTTGCAGGCCTGGCAGGAGGTCATGCGGATCACTCTACTTCTGCCATGCATCTTCACGATCGCGGTGCTCGCAGCACATCCCAGCCGAATGCAGTTTTGTGCTGGAGATTCTCAATGAGCAGGAGTGTGTGGGCTCAATGGCGTCCACCGTGCCTATCTGGGCAGTTCTACTGGTAATCAGCGAGCAAGGCAATACGTTCACCCAAAACTGGGCGGTCAACGCTGGGGCATTGATGAAGTTGCCATGGTGCCAGTGGCTGTACAAATGTTGACATGCTTGCCACTGACCGAGGACTGGGTGCTCAGCTTCTGTAGTCATTCATTGCTATGGCCAGTGACACTGACGCTGCACCGCCATGTGCGGCACGGTATCGGATCGGCTGCGCCGAGAACTGTGGCATCCACGCTGCCCGGGTGCACGCAGACAGGTTCGGCCGGCTGCAGTGCTGCAGCAAGTCTGTCATGACCACCTGCACCATGCACAGAATATGTTTGATGTGGGGCTGAGAAGCAACGTGAAGTGCCGCAGTCAACAAACGTGCCACATGGCTGATGGACGAATCAGCAGATGCATGTGGCAAGAGACACAATGTCCTGTTTTTTTTTTCCAGCAGAGAAGATGCTCACTGCAGTGCCTGCTGCAACCTCCAAAGCAATCTCCTCCAGCGCGTCTGAGAGAGGGCAGCTGTCCGCTGCAAGCGGCCTGACGATCAGGCAGCCGTTCTCTGCGCCGCGCACACATGCCTCAGTTACCTACACCTCATCTCTTGCGAGCTGTCACGACCGTCTATCAGACATTCTGGGCAGGTGTGACGCACCCTCTGTCATGTCGTCCAGTGCGCACCAGACCTGTGGCGGCGCAGTGTTAACGAATTTCATGAAGACCGGATGCACGAATGGCTGACAGGCGAGGGCAAAGCCTATGGCATCGCCATAGGGCAGCCTGAAGCTCACCGAGATGTAGGGATGCCGCTCAACATTGGCATCGCTCATCCAGTCCGAATCACGGTGCCACTTGAACTGCGACAGCGGCGATCGCGGCGGCTTCACGATGTACTGTGGACGCATATGTGAGGTTGTCAGCTTTCATCAGGCTGCAGAAGAAGTGCAGAGTCTGTGGCAGCCCATTTTGACGCACATGCTTGTGCAGCGCAGAGGAATGATACTGTATCCCCAACGGGCGCGCACCTGATCATTGAGCAGGTAGCCGGGCGCGCCGAGCGCCGCCTGCACCAGCTGCCTCATGGCCGGGCCGCACAGCAGGTCTGCGGCTGCCAAGTGCAGCGGCCGCTGCCGCCGCAGCTGCCGGAACGTCGCCGCATCATCATGCTGGCCGCCGACGGTCTCGAAGATGCAGCCCCTGAAGGCAGTAGTTCAGCCTTGACACGTACAGCTGGTCATGAGTCTGGGTAGCAGAGAATTACAGTGCCTTTTTGAACCGATGCCGCAAAACGAGGCGGTACCTGGATTTGGCCGCCCACTGAGAGTCGCCGTCGGCAAGCTTGGCCTCCTCACACCTTGCCGTTTCAATGATAAGCTCGCTTTCCTGCTGGTCAGAAACACTCAAGGTACTGAGTGCTGTAGTTGCAACAGCGCACCGATCCCGCACCACGTTCCAGAGGAGGACACGAAGATACCTCGTGCAGGATCGCCAAGCCTTCGCTGTCGATGAAGCCGGGAATGACAGCGTAGCCCTGGCGCGATAGCTGGCGACGAATTCTCTGCACCTGATCTGCCGACAGCATGTACCAATCTTGCGATGCACGGTAAGGTGTTGCAGCCGATCAACAATGCAGCAGTGGTGCGCACTCTCAATCTGCCTGCCCGTGATGCTGTGGATGGTGGTGAAGCCTGGTTTGTGTGGCTTTGTTGCACCGACGTGAGCGTTGTCAAGCAAACTCCTTGTCGTACACATGCATCCCACATGCTCGAAGCCAACATTCAGCCATGCTCGAGAAACCCACTGGAGCGTTCCATGCTTACGATGCTCTCCCAACCTTCTCAAACTTCACAAGACCCCGATGGACCAACATTGAATGGACTTTCCACTTAATCCTGCACCACACAATTCAGACATCTCTGATTTGCAAACTCTGACCTTGCTCCTCAAATGGTGTTTAAGTACAGGCACACGACCTTCCTAAAGGCTGACGACTGATCTGGCACGGTGTGCGACCGGTCTGTCGTGCTGATGACGCTGCGACAGTCGCCTGCAAGGCACGACACCGAATTTTTTCAGTTCCCATAGGAGCAGAATCCAAAGAATCGCATCAGCTTGCTTCTGCTGAGGTGCGACCCGCAAATCACGAGCACGTGCCTTGATTGGCGCATGCCACTGAGTCATCCATGCGGCGCGCCGAGCTGGACCAAAATGGTCAGAGGTAGTCGTCCAGGTCTTCATCGAGCTGCTCGTACACAGCCTGCTGCATGTTCTGGTTGATCTGCACGCAGGGACGCTCAGCTAGCATCAGGCGCCAGCCACAGTCCGAAAAATCAGCTTCCTAAGCAGACAGTGCCAGGTCCATGCTTCGTCGTTCCCTGCAATATTTCTGGCTGCACGCGCACACCTTTTTGCGGGACTGCTTGCGGTGCTTGTTGCTGTCGAGCAGCGCCTCCTTCTTGACGACGCCGCCGGCCGCGGACTTCACCCGCGTGTTGCCCTCCCGCGCCTGCATGTTGACGACACGCACCTCAGCCAGACCTCCCGAGTTTCCACCCCGCACCCTCCAGTGGTTGGCAGCAGGTCAGGATTGTTTGGGGCTGTCGCTGCGCGAGTCCCTCATGCAGAACTTGAGGCATCAGCGCGTCACAACCACCATTACTAAATGCCACAACAAAAAAGGATACGCACCTTCTTGCTGGCGGAGCGGTGGCGATCGCGGTCCTCCTTGGCTTTAGTCTCCTCCAGGATCTCCAGGTAGAAGGGGTACCGCTCCCATTCGCCCCGCACCGCGCAGCCCGGCTCATGGATGTGCTGGCAGTTGGAGAAACGGCAGCTGCGAATGTGCAGAGACATCCTGGGAACGCATTGCTTGGACTGCTTCCCAAACGTCTTCAAACTCTGGCAGCTGCCGCATGCACAAGGCAAACAATGCAGGGACTCGAGTCGCTGTCGACATAGGCCCGGAGAGTTGCGCAGCAACATAAAAGGGACTCTCTGCAGGAAAAGTCACCTGTCGTGCTTCAGGCGGGCGGCGATCTCGGGGAAGCTGCTCGGCAGCTCCTCTGTGGTGACCGCGTCCAGCGCCGGCTGGTTGAAGCCGGGCGTGTCGGCGATGAGGCCGCCCGACCGCAGCGGCAGCAGCGTCACCGTGCGCGTCGTGTGCTTGCCGCGCCCGATCGCTGAGATGCTGCCCACCGCCTGCACACGAGCAGGCAGATGAGCCACTCTGTCTCCAGGCTTTGCAGGCTCTGCCGAAGGATTTGTCATGTGGCAGATGCGATTCCACTCATGCATCTCTCGAAGTCCTTCTCTGTAACCATGACCACTTGCTTTCTGGACCGCAATCCATTGATGACAAAACCGTCCCCTCGGCAGCAATTCTCACCTGCAGCTGGTCCACCTCGTCGCGCAGCAGGTTGGAGCTCTCGTCGTGCATATCTTGATATGATTCGTGAAAGCTAGTGTACTGGCTGCACTCCATTAGTTCAGAGATTTCCGCTTTTCAGCAGCAAACAGACCTGGAGCTGGTCCACTTCGTCGCCCAGCAGGTTGGAGCTCTCCTCGTGCGTACGCTGCGTGGCGGCCGCCCGCCGGCTGCTGATGGCGCTCCAGGGCACCCGCCGCTGCGCGAAGCCGTCATCTGACGCCGCAGTGGCACCCCCGTCGTCCGCTGTGCTGATCTCATGCGCATTGTCGGCACCGCCATGGCCGGCAACTGACAGCGCTGCACGCTGCTCTGCTGGAGACGCAGCTGACTGCTGTGCCGCCCCGGCTGTCCCAAAGCCCGCCGAAGTGTCTGCCGCATGCGGCTCTGTTGCTGCGGTTGGAGACTCTGCCGCTGCTGAGAGGCCGCCCTCCGCCTCGCTGGTGTTGGTCTTCAGCGCGTTGAGCAGGGAGGACTTGCCGACGCCGGAGGGGCCGGCGAGCACAGAAACCTTGCCCACGAGCGCGTCCAGCAGCGGCTGCAGGCCCAGGCCGCTGTGCGCGCTGACCGTGACGGGCGTGTAGCCCCACGCCTGCACCTGCGGCGTCAGGAGACGGAAATTTATTCAGTGGGCCGGTCAGCAAACTGCCGTGCGTCACTCTGCTGTGCAAGCGACTGTGTCTGCAAGTCTCAGAAGTTGACTGCGGTGCAGACCAGCCAGGACGACAGTTTGCTACAGTGCACCACAAACAACATTTCGCATCAGAGGTGGACCATGACAGGAAACCACCGCGCCTTACCTTTGAGACGACAGCGTCCAGCTGCTCAGGCGGCAGCAGGTCCGCCTTGTTGAGCAGCCGACGGCACAACATGTAAGCATGAGGCGTAAACGAACAGAAGAACTCGGGTGTGTCTCACCTTTGACACCACGGCGTCCAGCTGCTCGGGCGGCAGCAGGTCCGCCTTGTTGAGGACCAGCGTCACGGGAATGCCGGCCTGCTCGGCGGTGACCAGGAAGCGCGTCGCGTTGGCGGGCTCGAAGGGCGGCTGCGCCAGCGAGAACACCATGAGCGCCTGGTCGATGTTGGCGATCGCGGGGTCCGACAGCGAGTTGCGCCGCTGCAGCACCTCCTGCACCATGCCTGCGGCGCAGTGGTGCGGCGTGTTGGGTGGTGCTGTTGCGATTCATATCGGCGGGGCAGACGTCACACTGGAAGGGGCTGATGCTCTACAGGCGGCATAAGGGTTGCAGGCTGCATCCAGCAGCATTTGACAATACATCGGATGCAATCAGCCCTTGCCCAAGTTTCATTGGTGCCTCAGAACACAGGTACAACGCGATGTCGCACAGCTGCATGGTCACCTCGGCCGTCGGCCCAGTCGATGCCGGTGACCTGCACCTCGTCGCCCACCAGCACCGTCTGCTTGATCTTCTTCAGCAGCGTGCGCACCACGCACAGCAGCTGCGGCGCTGGCGGCGGGCCGTCGTCCTCCAGCCTGTCGATCCTGACGCGCACAAAGTTCGCCTGCGCCTGCATGACCTGTTTGAAATGCCAAACGGTGCGGTCAGTGCGGTGTCCTAGCCGATGATGTCTGTGTTCAGAGGCAGGGAAAGCTGCGCCGCATGTTGCAATATCAGATATCTTGCCGCGCAGTCACCTTGCCGAAGGCCGTGGTGGCATGGGCTTCAGCCTCCGTCCGCACGTCACTGCCGGCAGCTGCGGCGACCCTGATCTTCGGTGCGATGCGCCACCGGGCGGCATGGCCATGAGGTGGGCGCGCCGCCGCTGCTGACCAACCCCGCAACGAGATCAAGCTGGTCAGATAGCGGCCCGCGCTACCGTGAGGCAGGGCGAACGCGTGCTGCACCGGGCGACATAACAGATAGAGATTCCCTGTGCTGGTATTCCACACGGAGCCCGACAGATGGGATGCCATCTGCTTCCGGCAGTAAATCGTCCGGGGGATGCACGCTGGCTCGGTGCTATATCAACACGGGGTACAGCAGCCGATCTGATGCAACTTGTTCTGTCTTGTTCGCCGGCAGCTCAAAGCCCGCAGTCCAGGTTTGCCAATGACAAAAAAGTTTGCCAATGACAAATTGTGAATGAATCAAACCCTGAAATGAGGAAGGATCCTGGGACGTCCCAGGACACGATAACCTGGGAGTCCCGCCGACACGGCCTCTAAACCCTTTTTCGCACGAAGATACTTTGCCAACAAGTGAGATGTGGCTCCAGATATTTCTGAATTTTTCCGGCTCGTTGCATTCTCTGCTTGCTCGAGCGTGTCTTAGCGAGAGCATTGCGTTGCAACTGGTCTGGATGATTTGAGCACAGCGGCACGCACCCCATGGAGGCGCCCGCAACAACGCGTGGCCTGGTTGTCCCCGATACGCTGCGCGTTTTGCTCGTCGATGGAGGCGCTTCACGCACGCACATACTATCTTTGCTTCAACAGTGCCGCTTCAAGGTAGGTCAGATCGCGGGGTCAAAGATTCTGTCTTGGCGCTCGCCTCGTAGCATCGACTTGCCTGGTCGGCACGGCTGCGGACACAACAGCAGGGGCCGAAACCCGGTGCCTGCTGTAGTCCTTTTTTCAGGCTCAGCATGCCGCGCGGGCGTCGCGCTGACGCGGCCGCCCGCGGCCGGGCACATGGGCAGACACTGGCTGAGCACTTAGCTTTGCAGCCGCACCCTGACCGCTGTGGCCCCTGGGGCAAGTGCCAGTGTGAGGCCGCCTGATACGCCGGCCTGTTTGCGGCGCCCTCTCATTTTAGCGGGGCGATCCGCTGCGAGCGCAGGCCTGTGCGAGGACCTTTTTGAAGTCGTAGGATTGTCTGTTGGGATGGCCCAAGCGCGGCCGTATACTGGATTAGGAAGCAGGCCCGCGGCGCCCGTGACGATTAGCAGTCCTGTACACATTTTCCCGCACAGGCGAGCTTCGGTGGCCCGCTGGACTGGGCCCGGCCAAAGAAGAGCACCTCCTGTTGACTGTGCACAGGTGGCGGCCGTAAGGACGGCAAAGGAGGCGCTTCCGGCGCTGGAGAACGGCTCCTTCGACATAGTGCTTAAGAACCACGACCCAGCCAACGGCGTCAACGCCTGTCGCTTCCTGCGCAAGGCCAGCGGCGTTCCCGTCGTCGGTGCGCCGTGTTTGCCCAAGCCAGGAACACAGCACCTGTTGTGTCATGCGACGAAAATTGTGCCCCTGTGTCGGAAATGTCTCCCTGCAGAATGTATGCGTGCTCACCATTCGACCCATCTCCTGCTCGAGCCGCTGACGCCGCCACAAATTCTGTCGCGCAGTTATGTCTCAGTCGGATGACAGGCAGGAGGTCTTCAAGTGCCTGAAGCTGGGCGCGGCGGACTACCTGGTCAAGCCTCTGCGCGTCCAGGAGCTGCGTAATATATGGACCAGGGCGTGGTGGCACCAGGTGTGTCCCTGTTGTGGGCTGGAATGGGCTAGAATATCTGCCGCCATATGTATCTTGCGATAAGTTTCAATTTCGCTAGCCACTTGACACTTTCGGTCCTGCACCCTGGCTAGCCGTCAGGCATCGTGCCATTGCAAACAGCGGCATTGCTGATGCTCTTGTGTTTGCAGGCGGTCCGCACCCCAGGGAGCGCACCCGGGCCGGAGCCGCTGGCTGTGGCCGGCGGACCCGCGTTCAGCATCAGCGGCAGCGACGAGACCAAGATGTGCGTTCTGCTTGCATGTATACTGACATGCACTGTTTGCATGGGTTGGAAAGCACGTGTTTTTCAGTCTGCTGAAAGACCACTTGTCACACATGTGCGTGGCTGCTCAGGCGCTTCCGTTTATGCTTGCGCCAGCTACTGGAGGCTCTTCTGCTGAACTTCTATATCTGCGACGCAGTGAGGAAGGCGACGAGCCCATCTCGAACGAGAGCAGCGTGGCCGTCGGCGGCGCTGAGGCAGCGCTTGTTCCCAAGGGGGGCGGCCACTCCTCTGCCAACCGCAACTCCACCACCAAGCCCAACGGCGGCTGCCGCGTGTTCAACGGCGATGCCAGCAACACTGTCAACAGACACGGCAGCAACACAGCCGACGGACATGGCAGCAACAACGGCAATGGTGCGTCCACGACGCACGTGTACGCGAGCCGTGCCACGAATGCGCCGCTGGTGTACCGCACGACCGACGCCGGCAGCGGCGAGGGCAGCGGCGGTGGCTCCGGCGACGGCGGCTTTGGCGGCAGCCGCGGCAACGGCAGCGGCCAGGGCTCCGGCAGCGGCAACCAGGAGCTTGCGGCGGGGCAACGGCTCGCCTCCGACTCCCCCGAGCTGCAGGGCCAGGTGGGCGCGGCCGGCGCCGGTGCCAACGGCGGCCTGCCGGGCGCAAATGGCAGCAGCGGCAACAGTGGCGTCGGCAACATGGAGGGCGAAGCCCTTGCCGCGGCCAAGCGGGCGACGGCTGAGAAGCGAGAGACGGACGGCACTGCGCAGGGCAAGCACATGGCGTTGCAGCCGGCGGCCGCGCAGGCAGCCGCGGCAGGTCGCAGCCCAACGAAGGCCGCAGCTGCGGCGGCGGCGGCGGTGTCAAAGGCGGCCCCAGAAGAGCCGGCGCAGGCCGGCTTTCGCGCCTGGGTCAGCCCGCCGTTTGCGTCCGCTCCGGAGGACGGCGGCGGCTCCCACCGCAACGGCAGCTCCCTCAAACGCAGCGCCTCCTTCATGGGCGGCGCCGCCAGCCTCGGCCATGTTGCGAGCCTCCCGCTGCCGCCTGTGCGCAACGTCAGGGCCAGGGTCCCCGCCTCGCAGTCGCCGGCGGCGGCGCTGACGCCGCGCGATCGCTTTGGCAGCGCCTGCACGGGCGCCTTCACCAGCGCTGGCACCAGCGCGTCCGAGCTCACGCACTTTGGCAGCAGCGGCCTGCTGGGTGCGAGCGTCACGCTGCGCTGCAACGGCTCCGACCCCAGCCCCAAGGTGACCACCAAATTCTGCAAAGTACCACTTCGACGATCACTTGTGGCGTTGGTCACATTGCTTTTGGCTTTGATTGCATGGGAGTGCTGGCCCTGAGCTCACAGCGACGTTATGTGAGTGCACACGCACCATTGGCGATGTCAAGCGCAGCACATCCCGAGAGCGCATGGATTTATCTGACCAATGACTTTGATGTAGGCAAACTTGTCAGCGGTGACATCTGCGATGCCGCCACCGCTGCTGCCCGTCGCGGCGTCCCAGCCGCAGCAGGCGCTGGCGGCCGCACCGCAGCAGCCCGCCAACCCAAACGGCGGCGGCTCAGCCGCGACGGCTGCGTGGGCCCCCCCTACCTCTGCGGCACTGCAGCAGATGCAGCAGATGCATCAGGCGGCTGCGGCGGCACATCATCAGCAGCAGCAGCAGCAGCCCAACCAGCAGCAGCAGCACAACCAGCAGCAGCAGCAGCAGCAGGCCCAGCAGCAGCAGATGTTGATGCAGATGCGGGGCGCCTTTGGCGGCGGCAACGGCTTCCAATATGGTGAGGAACAAGTGAAGCATGCTGCTGACACTTTTGAGTTTTTAGGTCTCCATTGTCACATCTGTTTCAAGTTCAGTCTTCTCTTGCACCCTCGATTCTGACGTGGCATCTCAATGTTGCCGCGCAGGGGGCATGCCACCACACATGGTCCCCCCAAACTTCTCGCCGATGCCCTTCGGCATGTGGGGCGGCCACGCCGCAGCGGCGCAGCAGCAGCAACAGGCGCAGCAGCAGCAGCAGGCTCAGACCCAGCAGCCGCAGCCGCAGCAGATTGGTGGCTGCAGCGTGCAGCAGATTGGTGGCTGCAGCGTGCAGCAGATTGGTGGCTGCAGCGTGCAGCAGTCGTACGCCTACGGTGCGCAGCAGGCGCAGGCGATGCAGCAGCAGGCGCAGATGCAGCAGGCCATGATGGGCTACCCCAACTATCTCATGAACTCCTTCATGGTGTGCATACACACTCGTGCCCCCGCCATTCCTTCTTCCAGAGTGCTTGTCCTGGCTTACCGATCGGCTGTGCTTTTCTACATGACACACATCATCTGTGCTGTTACCATGCTGCCGCAATGCATGTAGACAGCTGACGCTGAACCCTTGGGTGTGTCCACTGCAGGGCGGCGGCGGCTACCCCGGCTTCCAGGCCACCTGGGCGCAGATGCGGCAGGCCCAGGAGCAGCAGCAGCAGCAGGCGCAGCTTGCTCACGCCCAGCAGCAGCAGCAGGCGCAGCAGCAGCAGCACCAGGCGCAGGCCCAGCAGCAGCAGCAGCAGCAGCCGCAGGCCGGCAGCGCCGCGGCTGACCTGAGCCGCATGCGCTCGCTCGCCGCCGAGGCCGCCGGCATGGCGCAGCAGTACGCCTCGGCAGGGGGCAGCAACGCCGGCTTTGGCAGCGCCGCCGCCGTCAACAACGGCACCGGTAACAACGCCCATGCCGGCCAGATTGGTGACGCCACGCAAAACGGCGGCCTGCCGCGGGCGCCGACGCCCACGACGATGGTGGCGGAGTCGAACGCCGCTCCGACGGAGGGCGGCGGCGGCAACGGCGGCAGCCTGGAGGACGACGGCTGCGGTGGTTGCGTGCCAACGCAGCGCGAGCGCCGCGCCCAGGCGCTCACCAAGTACAAGCAGAAGCGCAAGGTGAGGACCCACAAATCTCCACAAATCTCTCCCGGTGAAGTCGTCTCAAGAGAGCAGTATCGCAACTTTGCTCCACTTGTTTGCAGTTCCCATTACGAAGATGCTTACTGACGCACAAAATCTCCCGCCTGACTTCTGTGCCTCTGCTGCCCCCGCAGAACCTGTGCTTCACCAAGAAGATCCGGTACGAGAGCCGCAAGCAGCTGGCGCAGGCGCGTCCGCGCGTCAAGGGCCAGTTTGTGTGCGTCACCTCCGCCGGCGTGGAGGTGCTGGACGACGCCGAGCCGCCCGTCTCGCCCGCCGCGCTCGCTGCCGCCATTGCGGCCGGCACTGCCCGCGTCATTGCCAAGGTGCGAACCTCGTCGTGATCATCCTCTTGATCGACAAGAGTGATCGACGACAGTGTTGATGAATATCTGTTTGGCCTGCTGGGCTCCCAGCTGCAGCAATTCTGCAGAAGCGCACTTCCTCGCAGTGCCCTGCTGCCTGTGACCACCACACCCTGCAAAGCCAGAGGATGTGGTCTGAAAGGTCGGCGATCTGCTGCAGGGCACTGCGAGCCTGATGGGTGTTGTCCCGGCGGTTGCGGACGACGCCGCGCAGTCTGACATCGAGGACGTCAGCAGCCCGCGCGCCGTCATTGCTGCCGAGGTGTGCAACGAACATAACTATGACGGCCATCTCGAGGGGACTTGCTGCAGGTGGTGCTCTTTGTGGCGGCTGATACGCCTGCTGTGTAGCCGATCTCATCCTGCACATTGTCGAGGCCGCAAGAGCCCCTTCATTGGCGCCACAAGAGGAACAGAACGAGCTAACCCGGCCCGTTTTTTGCTCAAGGGGAGATGTTGCCCTTGAACGTGCAGGCTGCGCTGCCAGTTGCGCGCCAGACGCGGTGGCAGGCGAGCGGCGGCAAGACACACTCGCAGACCAGCGGTGGCCGTGTCGGCAGCGGTTCGTCCATGGGCCGCAACCACCGTGCCAGGGTGAAGGCGGCGGCGTAAGGCCCGTTGGCAGGAGGCGGCTGCCGCGCCGCTGCCAGGACGGTGGCGCGAGATAGGTTTTCAATGCGTGGGAGCACGCAGCCACGGCAAAAGGAGCAGGAGCACAACATCGAGGTCAACAACCAAGGGCAGCACAGCGCATCAGGCAAAGGCAACTCACAGCCGGCTCGCTCTCAGCGGGACTCAAGACATTCACAGCATTTGGAAGGCGAGGAAACAAAAATAGGGAGCAGTGTGCAAGAGCGCCTTACAATTGCTGATTCCACTGCTTTCTGGGTAGTGGGTGCCTCGGCAGCCCCTTAGCTACCTTTTGCTTTTTCCAGGCGGTGCACGCACAGCTGGCATGGTATTGCAGCAGCTGAGTCGTGCCCCCAGCCTTTTCAGGCGTCAGTCCGTATCCCCTCTGACGGCTTGGGAGGTACGCGTGCCGAGCTGCATGGTGCCATCAGTGCGCTTCTATCTCAGCTTTGAGGGGGCCCGCATCTCCTCCCCGCGGCGTTGAGATGCATCGCCCTGCTCTTGGATTTCAGTACCTAGCTCAAAGTCTTCAGCACTACCGATTTATATCGTGTAAGCTGCTCATTTCAAATTTGCCAGACGACCTACAGACGACAGACACATTTATCTCTACCAGCGAGCAACCCCAAATAGTCGCTTCCCAACAGCTGCCCATATGAGCTGACCCACGTGCAGACGGCCCCACCAGATTGCCGGGGGTGCAACTTGCCCAAATTCGTGGCAGCCCTTCGCAAGTCGTCCTGCAAGATGTCTGTGCTTGTTTTCCTGCATATGAAGCGCCGCGCAACCCTCAACCACAGATCTGGAGAGAACAAAGTCTCCGCGTCCGAACAGCTCCACCGTCTGAAGGTGCGCGCTCTGCATGAAGCTTGCCAGTCTCTGGAAGCGCACCCAGGTCCTTTTGTATTTCAAGCGAGTTGCTTCATGTTCTGCGCAGCACACAGCAGAGCGCCTGTTCGCCTTTCCCGCGCCCTCGTGTACCAGCAACACATTGGGCAACACCGTACGCCGCAGGTGCACAGCAAACGAGGCAGCCGGCTGCGACGCTCACACATTCGTCAGAACGTTGCGTCATCCACAGGCGTCACCGCTGCATCTGCCAGCATGGCCGCCACTGCTCCGCCGCCGCCGGCATTAAACTTGCAGCAGCGGGCTGAGCAGCTGGGCATAGAGCTCGTGCCGCTGCACGAGAACTTCGGCGTGCAGGTCAAGGGCCTGGACCTCTCACAGCCGCTGACCGAGGCACAGCAGTCACTGCTGCTGGACGCCTGGCGACAGCATGACCTGCTGCTGTTCTGCGGCCAACAGCTCACGCCGGCGGACGAGCAGCGGCTGCTGCTTCTGTTCCCCCACGACTCCGAGGCCATCAAGGAGGAGAGGTTCTGCAACAGCTTCTTCAATATCCGCATTCCCAGCCACCCGCTGGTGAGCATCTTTGCGTCGCGCCCCTGGTCCAGTCGTGAGCATGTAGCACGATCGGGAACATGACTCAGTGAGTTATTGTTGAGATGAGCCTGTGACGACGGCGTGTGTAACTCTGAATTTTGTCAGCAGTGCCGTGGATGAGCCGTTCTGTCTAGACGCTGATCCATGCCGTCATCGTGCCGGTGCAGATGGCGATTCGGGGCGGCAACATTCCTCTGGACACCCACTACGGGGTGACCAAGGAGGAGCTGCAGACACTGAAGTTCCAAAAGGGCCCCAACCGCGTCAGCCGCCTGTGGCACATGGATATCTCCCATGCTTGCGCGCCACCCGAGGTAGAGTCTGTTGTCGCTTGGAGGGCGGGGTGAACTGTCTGAATCTTGTTTGACTCGACTACCAGGCCTGATCATGATACAGTAGTTGCCTCGTCTTCGGGGTGCCATTCATCATCGAAACCTGCAAAGTCCAACCATAGGGCACCACCAGCTGCCTTGCAGATGCGGAAGCTCCTGATGAGCGCACTGTTTTCGGATGCAGGCCGACTCTGGAACTAATTTCGAGGACCCAGTTGTGATTTTTGGCTTTGCAGGTGAGTTCGATGTACATGGTGCTCGCTCCGGAGACCGGCGGCGAGACGCTGTTCGCGTCGTCGGCGACGGCCTTCGAAAAGCTGGACGACGACACCAAGCGGCTGGCGCTGGACCTGCAGACTATCAATGCGCCGGGCAGCGACATCATGGACACCCTGCGATTGACCGTCGACGGCACCCGCCGCGAGGACGATATCTTCGTCAGGTGCGCCTGGAGGCGCCGCCCTCAAAACTGAGACGCAACTGTGTGTCTCGAGACGGAAGCGAGCGTGGTGTGAACGGCAAGGTGCCTACCAGATGACAAGTGTTGCGGGATCGCTAGTGATGTCGGACAGCCAATCAGGATCCTGCGCTGCTGGCTGCTGTGACACTGCTTCAAATTTGCGAGACAACGGCCGTTGAACGTGTCAGGTTTGTCCTCTGGCACAGCGGATGGAAAATACGGAACCGTTGAAAAAGTTCACTTCTCCTGTTTGCAGCATCGAGCTGGCCGACGAGAAAGGGATGTTCAAAGAGGTGCCGCCGGTGCCGCTGGTCATCCGCGACCCCGCCACCGGGCGGCGCTCGCTGCTGGCCAGCGTGCAGCGGATGCTCAACTTCCGCTCCGCTGCCAATCCTTCAAGGAGATGAGCCGCGCCGACAGCGTGGACCTGCTAGAGCGCCTGGTGAAGGTGAGACAAGAGTCCCGGAAATCCTGGCACGAAGCTGTGGAGATGTGAAGCTGTGAACGTGATGCAAAGACTGGCGTCTGACTCCACCCACCACTGCTACCAGAGCTTCACATCTCTCCCCTTCCCCCGGCGGGCGCGTTCAATGAAGGGTTTTCTACAGTTCTGCGTTCTAGTGATCCGCATGTCGAACATGTGCTGGCAGGCTGCCACCGCCGACTCGGAGGTGTTGGCGCTCAAGTGGCAGCCGCACGACTTTGCGCTGTGGGCCAACCGGCGCATCTTCCACTCGGGGACGGCGGAAGCTGCTTACAACGATGACAGCCGCATGTTCCACCTGGTCTTCCTCGACGCCGACCCTGATGCGCCAGTCGTGGCGGCACGGGAGTGACGTACAGCAGCACCTACATGGCTGGGCATGGCATGCCGATAGACCATCCTGTTGCGGAGGAAATGGCTAGCACGCCAAAGTGCTCGAGTGCGGAGCGTGTCACGATGGAGTGCGACCCAAGAGAGGAGTTGAGGCGGCAAAAGACTGCCAGCATCATGATGAAGCACGAGTCAATGTGTATCTGAAAATCAAATGGTTCAATGTGTAAACGCAATTAGCCCGAATCGATTTGTGACATACATTATATATTTCTATTGACTGGCGAGAATTTGGTCGCGCGCAGAATGTGTCCGGACACCGGAGTTGCAGTATCCGAGGTGTGCCACCAGGCGACCTGTGCCAGTACCTGCATCGGTTCATCTGCTGTCATCTGCCTGAAGTTGCGAGAATGTACAAATTGTGTTATCCAAACTGGAATGTTCAAAATGCATACTAACAGTTTCCGCTCAGCAGCAGCGTCAAATTGAAAGGACAGGTACGGGCAGTCTCAGTGTAATCAGTCCTGCACTCGACAGTCATTGCAGCCAGACAATATTCACAACATTCACAGCCAGCGCTCGACCTTCCTTGTCATAAGCATTTGAAATGGTCCATCGATCATAAACGACCAGGAGTTCCGGAGTTGTCGCTTCTGGCCAACTGCCCACAGCATGCTGACCTCGTGATGCTGATGCAATTGATGACCCAAGCTGCCGGGGTGCAACTGCCGCAAAGTTCGACGGTGCAAATTACTCGCACGATGAGGGATCCTATTTCAGTAAACACACACAACCCGCTGCGTATCTCGCTGCCACGGAGGCCTGAGCAGCGAGGCTCCGCGTCGAGGCAGTTCCTTCACCAGCAGGTGCGCTCGCTGCTCGGAGCTTCCAAGCGGCTGAGAGCGCATCCAGGTTCTTCGATATTTCAATCACTATCGCTTTTTGTCTCACACCATGCATCTTCTGGAGCGTGTTCGCCACTTCAAGCCCTGGCGTACCAGCACACCTTGGACACCGTCCGCCGCAGGTGTACGGCGGGCGGAGGCGGCTGCAGCGCTCATTCAGCCAGCCGAAACACCGCGTCAGCCACAGGTGCCAACGCTGCCGCTCAGCAGCATCAGCCAGCATGACCGCCACCGCTCCGCCAGCAGCGTCAGACCTGCAGCAGCGCGCCAAACAGCTGGGTGTGGAATTGGTGCCGCTGCACGAGAACTTCGGCGTGCAGGTAAAGGGCCTGGACCTCACGCAGCCGCTGAGCAGGGCGCAGCAGGCGCTGCTGCTGGACGCCTGGCGGCAGCATGACCTGCTGCTCTTCCGCGGCCAGGAGCTCACGCCAGGGGACGAGCAGCGGCTGCTGCTCTATTTCCCGCACGACGCCAAGGCCATCGAGGAGGAGAACTTCGTCGCGAGCTTCTTCGAGCCCCGCATCCCCAGCCACCCGCTGGTGAGCTCTTCCAACGGCGGGAGCAGCTCCGCACGAGAAGGAGAATCACATGATTGAAGGAGCTTGAGCTGCTGATCTGCTAACTCTGCAATGAGGATGGACCGTCTTCTTTCTGCGCATCATGCCGAACGAGGGTCCCCAGAGCTCTGAATGCTTGCGGCGTCTTGGTGCAGCTGGCCATCCGGGGCGGCGGCATTGATCTGGACGATCACTACGGGGTGCCCAAGGAGGACCTGCAAACACTGAAATTCCAGCGCGGCGTGTTCCGCCGCAGTCGGCTGTGGCACATGGACCTCTCGCACAGCAGCAAGCCGCCCGAGGTGCAACGTTGTTACCGGATCTCAAGTCGCCATCTTAGAGCTCCTCTCTTCAGCAAGCCCGTACCATCCATTATTTCACTTTATTGCTTTGTTCTGCTGTGTGGCACTGCATCTGCACGCTGATGCCGAAGGGCACATGCATTCTGAGTAACTCTCGAGCGGATCATTGCATGCTCAAGTCCCCGGAGAGGAGCACAACTACTGTAGCAGCGGCAGCTGCCATCGTGTGAGCTACATGACTTGATCGTGTTCTCTGTTGGCGCCACAGGTGAGCTCGATGCACATGATTTTTTTGGCGCCGCAGACGGGCGGCGAGACGCTGTTTGCGTCGGCGACGCTTGCTTTCGAAAAGCTGGACGACGAAACAAAGCAGCTTGTGCTGGACCTCGAGACCGTCAACGCGCCAGGCAGCGACCTCGACACCAGCGCCCTGAACCTGACCACTGACGGCACTCGACGTCTCGATGACATCTTTGCAGCGTGCGTGAGAACTGCCTGGAATTGCCTCCTGCTCCCGACACTGTGCAGCTAGCTTTGATCCGAAATCCGGTACAGGCTGCGTGAAAGTGCTCAGACCTCTCGAGCAAGCGCCCTGGTTGCGGCCTCTGACTCAGCAAGTGCACAGCTGACCGAGCGCTCTCCTTCTCCTGTGTGCAGCATCGAGGTGGCCAAGGAGAACCAGATGTGGAAAGAGGTGCCGCCGGTGCCGCTGGTCATCCGCGACCCCGCCACCGGGCGGCGCTCGCTGCTGGCCAGCGTGCAGCGGGTGGTCAACTTCCGCTCGGCTGCGGATCCCGCGCAAGAAATGAGCCGCGCCGACAGCCTAGACCTGCTCGAGCGCCTGTTGAAGGCACGCATACCTGCTGGCATTAGTGTCACGAAAGCATGACGACAGTTTATCGCGTGACAGGGTATCAAGCGTGATCGAAAGTGTCATGTCAAAACAAAAGGCTTGTGTGGATCTGCGCAGCGGCGCTCCGTATCTTTACCCTCTACTGGCAATACGGGCGCGCCCCTCAACAGGACGGTTCGCTTCGAACGTTCTGAGCTTGGGTGTGGATGTTGTCGCCGCAGGCGGCCACCGCCGACTCGGAGGTGTTGGCGCTCAAGTGGCAGCCGCACGACGTTGCGCTGTGGGCCAACCGGCGCCTGCTCCACTCCGCGACGCCGGAGAACACCTACGACAGGCGCATGTTCCACCTCGTCTTCCTGGATGCCGACACAGAGATTGTGGCTGCGAGGGACTGATTCGTTGGCGTCCATGAGAGGTAGCCAGACCACATGTTCCACGTGGAAAGCGGAGCGCGTCATGCAGAAATACGACCTGAAGGAACCCAGAAACCCAAGCAGAGCAGCACCAGGAGCCTGCACCGATGCAGCGCCATGATGGACCACGATGCGAGGGTGCGGAGGCCGAGAGTACTGGTAATGCGGCAACATTTCATTAGCGGCTGGTAGGGCGCTTGCGCTGCAGTCTAAACAATTTCTGCTGTGCAAGGCGATCAAGATTGCAGCTGAATCGACCGATCAGTTATCCCATGAGGTGGAACATCCTTTTGTGTATTTGGTTGACGTTGATATGATCAAGGTTGCAACTATGAAATGATGCTGTGCAGAAATTCGTGGAACATTCCTTGCAAGCGCAGTCGGCTGTGTGAGGATCTTGTTGAGCTAGGTAGGTATTTGGGTTCTGACGTGCATTCCACCTTGGCTGCAAATATTACAAGTTGAAGTTACCTCCTCCTTTCGTGCACACTCAGCACCGGGTATGTCTGTAGCTGGTACAACAATCGAGAACCAAACAGAGCATAGACACGTCACTGCGCTGGCGTTAGGCTAGAGCAGACACCACGTCATTGTACGCATTCGTTCTGGTGATCTGGCTCCACATATTTATGACTGGAGACTGGACTGGCCAGCACAGCGGCACGGAAGCTGCGACGCCTGTGGCTCCTCGTCCGATGCCGCTGCAGCTCGCAACAGCCCCAGGTCGCATCAGAAGCTGCCTGCATAGTTGCCCAGCTGGCTATCCGCATCAATCACGCTGGAGCGGCTTGGCTGTGCTGGGCCGCAGCCCGCAGCCCGTATGCCACTGTCAACCGCAGCGTCCAGCTGGCGATCGAGGGGCTGCACTTCCGCAGCCCCTCCTGATCTTTGCACGCATGCTGCCGCCTGCCGGCCCTGTCCATGCCGCGGACGCAGCGCTGCTGCCCGTTCACGCCATGCCGCAGGCCTCAGCTGAGCTTGACAGGATGCTCTGCGCTGCTGCGCTCGCCTCAGCTGATCCCGCGCCGCCGCACAGCTACGAGCAGCTTCAGCTGAGCTTGGCGAGGATGCTGCGCTGCTGCACGAAGCACACCTCGCCGTCCGGCACCGGCACGTCCGACGAGCCTTGCTTCGAGAACAGCACCGTGTCGCCCTTCGCCACCGTGATCTGCGGCGCGGGCAGGCTGCCACATGAGGGTTTGAGGCATTAAACTCAGCAAGGAGTCAAACCACCGCATCCAGGCTGCTGCAGCACTCTCGATATAAAGACCCACTGCACGGACATCAGGGCTCTGGCAGTGAATCTGCTCCCTATTGCTTGACCGTCCCTGGCGTCAAGGGTGGAGGCACCAATGTCGCTTATAGGAATGAAGAGTTATTCTGCATACCTCGACATCCTCGCCAACCGCGATCACTGTGCCAATGAGCGCGTCGTGGATCTGCTTCGTGCCGCTGGTGGACATGATGAGCCCGCCCGATGTCGTCTGCATGAACAAAACAGCACTTGGCGTCAGGGCAGTGTGGAGGTGCAAGCCTCAAAGGGCACCTTTGTGGACAGCATATGTGGTGCGGTCGACAGAGGTGCAGCATTGCAGGTGCCTGTGCACTCATGCATGTTGCATGATTCGGGTGAAGCTGTGCAACGACGAATGTGCAGCCATCCTGAGCTGCAGGCTCACCGCGGACTCCTCCTCAGGCTGCACCAGCAGCCGGTCACCCAGCGGCGCCATCTGCGAAATACAATGGGGGTTAGGAGGCTCAAGATAAGCTGTCTTGCAATCTCACCATGCAGCGCAAAATGGCACCGTGCACAGTGCAATGTACCGAGATTCCGTGTTGGACAATAAACCTTGACGACACTATGCCCGTAAATAACGGCAGGAATTTAGTTGCGCGCATCGACACAGCGTTCGCACCTTCGTGACATCCAGAGACTGGGCCTCTGCTGTCAGCACCGCCCGCGTGCAGAGTCTGGTGCTCCGTCTCAGCCACTGTGGCTGTGCTTGCCGCACTGCAGGCAAGGTTTTCTGGTTCTGTGTGCCGGGGCGCCAGCGGCGCAATGCCATAATTTTTGCTCAAATTGCGTCGCGTTCGTCAACCCATCTCATTACAGATGACATTGCAATTGCCAGGGCTTGCCCCTGGATTGCACAAGTATGTGGATCGCCAAAATGCCTGGCGGCCAAGCACTCGCTGCCAGCACAGCAATCCCAACGAACGTACCTGTCAGGAAGATTGGCGTCGTGTGTGGGCAGGACTGAATGCGCGCATGGCAGCAAGCTGGTGATGACGTCCGCTGTGCCGCCGCTGACGTGCAGATGCTGGACCGGGATGCCGTGCTGAGGAGCGCCATTTTGTTTGCGTCAGGAGGGCTGCAGACTGGCGGCAAGCGTAATCACAGGCGCGGAATGTGTCCTTGAAGCGACTTAGGTCAGTGAATCGCACACCAAACAGTAGAATGAGCTGCGAAATCTCTGGAGACAAAATCCGGAACCAACATGGGGAGCCTAAAGCGCAGTGCAGCTCACCCCGAGTCCCAGCAGGAATGAGGCTGCAGGTCTGAGGGTTTGATTTGGTGACACTTCACCACTTGCACCTTGCGATTGATTTAGAGACAATCCATGTAATACACTGCGACAGCTCGGCTTGTCCAGAGGTGTGCCGCAACCTCACTGCCATTCCACTGCGCCATCGGAGGCGCATCGCCAGCGCAGATCCTGGCACGTTGCTGCTGACATTTCGCAAGACCCTCTATCAGCTACTGTTGGAATTGGACATATTTTTGAAACGCTAACAGGGCTTACAGGCAGATACAATCCCCGGCAGATGACGGCGGCAGCGGCCGCCGCAAGCTGCAGCATCGAGCCGGCAGAGGGCCTGCTCGGCGAGCCGTTCACCCTCTCCGCAGGATTCAGCCTCGCAGAAGCTCTGCCTGACGCCACGTGGCAGGTCAGATGACCTGCACATCGGTCTCATCACAAGGTGTCCGTCCAATGCTCGTTGCGGAGCTAGGGGTATCTAAAGGTCCTTTAAACACCCCTGGCAGAGCGCACCTGCTTGCCCATTCATCTCAGCGTGATCTGGGCTGTCTTTCAAATTCACGGCTGTTGTTCCTGCAGGTCGATTTCGTGGTGGACATGGCGGCGCTGAAGCACATCGTGCAGCTCGGCAAAACTCAGCCGCAGGACCTGCAGCCTGGGCCGTCCAGCTTTACTTTTGAGGTGACGATGCACACTGGCAGAACTGCATGTTAGGCGTGCCTCTTGGGGCCTCTGCTCCGCAGACCTGCTGCATCTGTACCACCTGTCATGTCAGGCTGATCAACGCTCGCTCGGCAGCACCGCGCAGCTGAACAATCGCATCGTGTGCAAATCCAGGCGCCTGGGATTGATGTCGCTGGCCTGCAGCCGCATGAGGTCCAGAACCTGGGGCTGCTGTCGGTGAGTTCCTCCTATCAAAAGCCCAATCAACAGAAGGCGGCGCTGAACAGCTCTGCCCTTGGCAAGCTCTTGGCCTTATATCTGTCGTGAAATCTGCATGATCGGGCATCGAATGGCATGCAGGCGGTGTTGCGAGACGGCGGCGGGTCAGTGGCACTCTGCATTGGTATCCTGACGCAGGTGAGTGGCATGTCGTGAGATGGCCTCCAACTATAGAGAGTCCATGTATAGGCTGTCTTGGCATTGGGGAGGCTTTGCGGGGACTCGGTTCTGGCCATGTGCAGGTGTATCAACAGGACGGACAGATCATGCGGAGGTTCACTGTCAATTCTTGATTTGGCTTTGGGTAGCGCAGCGAGTGCTGCCACGTATTCTACCGGACAACCATTGTTGCACAGATCCCTGACGAGTCAGGTAAGCCATAATGCAAATAGAGTTAGCCGCATGCATCTGCACACTGCCACAGTAGAGGCGCTTCCTCAATCTAGTGCAGTTCTATGATGGCGGTGGTCCTCTGCGACAGGCATGGCGGCCGACCTGGCGTCAACAGGACAATCTGGCAGAACTCGGAGAACTCGGCTCTTACATGCTCAGACACGCAGAAAGGGACATGTGCGCTGCCGCTAGAAGATTCTAAGTCCAGTGTAGTTGCCCCCAGGACACTTCATTGCGCACGAAAAAAGGTCGAACCGAGAATCTCCCAGTACTTAGCCAGTACTTAAGCCTATAGTTCAAGCGCGGTCCCCGTATATGCGACACTTTGTGCGAAAGCGTACCGCGTCGCCTGTGGTTCCTCCGAAGCGCCGAAAATCGGCGACGCGCGTCGGCTTTCATAGAGGTTGCCGTTGTCCGCTGGGCGGGCGCTGAGTCCGCAGTTTGTCGATCTCGCCTCACGGTGCACGGGCGTTCCGTGCCATGTCGGAGTCACTTCAAGAGGCCAGAGTGAAGCGCCACAGAGTGCGGCGGAGTGCGCCGAGTCGTTTGCAGATCGGGAGTGGCGATCATGCGCGCACGTGCCGTAACCTTGCGACCCTTCCCAGTGACAGAGATGGTGAAGTGCCGCGCAAAACGGCGTTCGCTTGCTGTGGCGACAAGATGGTGGCTTTTGAAAGCTTTGATACGGCAGTTGAACAGCGCCGAACAGGCTAGGGTTACCCGGTTGCAGCCAAGTGCTCCCCCTCCCTGGCCTCCACGCCCCACATTTCTCGCGCACTTCCTACACCCTCCTGGGGGCTCACTACATTACAGCGTTCCCGAATCAGACTTAGTATCTCCTGCTGCCGCGCCATATGCTGTCGTGCCCGCCCCTGTTCAAAGAAGACGGGAAGGGGCAGAGGGTGCTCTGCCCCAAACACGACAAGCAGGCTGCCAGCTCATGCGCGAATTCAGGCCAAGTTTGCTGTTGGAGGTTGGCACATAAGACCTACTATACAGCCACTTGCGGTCAAAAGCGAATTCCCCTTTGCTTTGGTAGTTACGGGCTTGAGTTTTGGCTGAAAGGACGCGAAACAGCATGACGACACTACAGCAGCCCGCCAAGAGTGCCTCCGCCGAAATATCCGCGGCATCCCAAAGGTGCGTTCACACGTCCTACCCAATACATTTGTCACAATGGGACGGATGTCTTCGCGTCCATTCGTCAGCACATGTACCCTTGGTGTTGCCCAGCAGTATGGCCAAGCATGCGCCCAAGCAAACAGCGCGAGCCTACCAGGCTCTTTCCATATGACAGCCTCGGCTGCAGACGACCAGCAAAACAGAGATGATGCAGCCAGAGCAGCCTGCATGAGCGGATGGAAACGCCATGCGCACATTCCCACCTGCAGGGGACGAAACGAGGAGGTTTCCTTTGCGCTCGAAGACCTCAAGGGCATCCTAGCAGAAATGCTAGACGAGACGACGCGGTGCATCCTTGCGGTCGCCGCGTTGCTGCTTCTGGCAATGCTGGCGTTGGCGGCGGTCCGCATGACCTCATGACAGCAGCAAACTTCAAGGCGACCAGAGGTGTGTCGTGCAACAGAATGAGGGTACACATGTGCCAGATCATTTCTACCATTGCACACTACCGTGCCTGCGGTACAACGGTTAGACAAGAGTGCACTTGACATGTGCATCTGCAGGTGGCAAAGACGAGGCATGAGACGGCAGCCTCCGGCAGCAGCACTGCAGGCGGCGCCAGCAAGAGCGTTATCAGCGGCAGTTGCCGCTGCACGCTGGTATTGCCGGCAGCAGCGCCGACAGACACACCCAGCGCATCATGCTCTCAGTGATGGAAGCAGCGAACAAATGCACCAACAGCATGGGCGGCGCCGGCGCAATGTGAGCAGCACCAAGGGCAACAGCCGCTGAAAAACATTCATGGATCTGCAGATTGCGTGGCGTTCCGGAGCGCCGGCACGCTGTGGTGACATCAAGCTGTGGTAAAACACCACGACGATATGTGCAGCAAATCCTACCGCCTGGTGCGGCCATGCCATGCCATGCAGCAGACACGCACCGATGATGGCGCAAGGTATTCAAAAGTGGATACAGATTCAGGTTCGGCGAAAGAGGTCGCAGCTCATGAGTTTGGCTGCTTGCCGACCAGTAGTTGTTTCATCGCATATCGTGAGCATGTGCGTGCAGGATACAGCGCGTGCATCACTTTTGGTTTCAGGACATGTGTTGTTTTCAAGTACCTAGCGAAAGCTTATGCACTGCCCTGGCCACACTACACATCACGAGTGATAGCCTGCCCTAGTAGGGCAGGTGGAGCCTTTGATTGCTGGATCGACGGGTTCAGCTATTGCAAAGAATGTGCCATGGCGGAGAATAATAAGCATGCTGTACAGCATTGAAACTGTTGAATTGTTCAGATATATCTGCAGGTGGCGCGCTGTCACGTGTAATGTCCCAGAGTGAGCCGTCCTACGCTGCACACTGCTGCCTGGCTTGAGCACGAATGCAGCAGCAGGGCAGCCGAGCAACTGATCTGAAAGGCGCAGGCCTCTGTACTTCAGTCCACTCGTTTTCTCGTCGGTGCTCAGTCGTCTCCAATGGCGGCCCAGGGGTCGTCTCCAATCTCGCTCTGCAGGCTCACCAGCTTGGGCAGCCGCCGGCGCCTGCAGCGGGCATAGTGAGCAGTAGGGTTTGCAACCATGTGAGAACAGTTCATGCAGCGGCAGCGCTGCACCAGATACAGCACATTCGCGGGTGTACAGGCACACGTGGCAGCTGCATATGTCAGCAGGACGGCGGGTTGTGCGACAGACGCGTGGTCGCCGTGCAGTCCCGCCCTCCCTTCCCAGATTCGCCATGTTGCCATGCAGCCACACGCAGCATAGCCGAACGAAGCGCAGGTACGAAGGCTTGGTGCGAGACATTACGGCCGTCAAATGGCTTACCCCTGACGGACCTCGCGGCCGAAGGCGACCATGTTTTCGCGCTCCCACAGCTGCAGCTCTGTCAGCTCCGCTCGCGTCTCGTCCGGCAGCCCCTCCCAGATTGACTGCGTCCACTTGAGCGCCTGCGTAGTCAGAGCAGCGCTTAGACTATGCCACGGAGACCAGTACGCACAAAAGCTTGAGAAGCCCATGGGCTAAACCCTAAACCCTAAACCCTTGAGGACATTCCTCAAGACCGGGACAGCAACCACTGCTTCACAGCACGTTGCCACGTCTCCAACTGGCCCCCATGCCAGTTGCACTGGAAGGCGGACTGTCTGTTTGACGAACTACTGCTGCTTTAGTGACCCTCCCAGACGCTGCGCCGCAGTCACCGCAGCCTGTGTGAATCGCTCGAGGCCAAACAGAAGCATAGCAACCAGCTATATCCGCTGAAACATGACTCTTCAACAGAGTCAATTCCGATTTTTCAATATTGACTTCAATATTCATTTTCAATACTTCAATACCATTGAGTGCTGAAGCGCACCGTGTAAGTCAGATACTCGCGGTCCTCAGGCGTGTAGTCCCGGTGCCGCAACCTGTAGGCCCACTGCCAGTGCGCTTGCCAGTAGCCCCACTGCAGTGTAGACACAAAGCAGTTCAGATGCGCATCTGCATGTGGGCATGCGTCCTCTGCTCGACTTTCGGATCGGATGTAGCATCCTGCAGCAGGCAGCATCAGGCGCCCGATGCGCAAGGTGGCTTGGCGCCAGAACTGTAATTGTGGCAGTGTGTGTATCTCTGTAATTTGGCAGTGTGTAACGACCTCTGTAATGTCTCTGCATGGCACACTGCATCGTGCAGACTTGTCAAATGCGCACACTAAAGGCAGGAGAGCCGCACCTTGCCCAGCCATATGGGCGCCATGACGACCTGGAAGGCCAGCGTGTCCTGATACGTCGGCCGGCTGTAGCTGCCGTGGATGCCCACCTACGCGGGGCCAGCATGGACCTGCCGTCAGCGCCTTGCCGCATCAATAAAAGCAAAATGACAGAGTGTGCTGCATCAGGTGCGCGCGTGCGCTGCCCACCGGAACATAGACCTCACATCTGGCGCGTCCATGCATGGGAGGAAGTGCTCAATAATTCAGCCCCAGCGCAGACTTGGCGGCAACACTTGACGGCGCACAATGGCAAGCCATGCTTTCATACTGCCAGCATTTTTGTCCACCTCGCTCATGCACTGCTCGTCCATGTGGCAATGCGAGCACTCAGTTTAGGATAAGAAAAACACCTGGGGCAAATGCCCATTATCCCACGAAAAATCCCACCTCGCTTATGCCCTGCTCGTCGACCTCCTTCTCCGTCTCTGGCGACCCTTAAGTACGTGTTTTGATGTGAACCTTCACTTTATCATCACAAATCACACTGGGACAAGGCCGCCCACCTCGCTCATGCACTGCTCGTCGATCTCCTTCTCCGCCTCCGGCGGCAGCGCCGGGCCCTTGGCCTTGGCCTTGGCCGAGGCGCGCCGCACCGGCTTTGTCGATGCCGCCGCCTTGTAGCCCGACGCGCTGCCGTTTGCCTTGTTCTTGGCCTCCCACTCCGCTGCCAGCTGCGCCCGCCGGTTGGCGTACTTGGGCGACTGCATGACCTTCCGCAGCGCCTGCATGATGTAGTTCCAGGGTTTAGACGGTGCAGAGACGCACATCTGACAACCAAGCGGTGATCCAGCAAAAGTGCTGCTGACATGCTGTGCAGCCTCTGGTGGTCAATGTAAGATGTCCATGCGCTGCTTACACGTCAGCCAGGCCATGTGCCGCCCCACGTTGGCCCGCGGCTCTGTCGCACACCCCACACCCCGCCGCCCCTCCTGGATACGAGCCCTCTGGGCGCCTTCAGCATCTCCGTAGTGTGCTCTTCGTTCTCCGGCAAGGATGACTGATGTACAGAGTCGTGAATGAGTAGCTGACCACTACTTTATGCTATATGTTGAAGAGTTACTTGCAAAGCTCACCGTGTCGTAGGCGGATCGCTTGGCAAAGTACTGGATGGCGGACACAACGGCCAGGAAGCCCAGGATGACGGCGCGCGCGTCCGTGCGCCAGTATTTCCAGATGCCGTACGGCTCCTCCTGCAGCACGGCATGCGACGACACGTTAGTGACTGACGTTAGTGACTGTCCTGGAATGTAGAAATCGCATGTAAGACCATGTTTGCAAATGCCGCACGGCTCCTGCTGCGGGCGGCACAGCAACACATCTGTCGCCAATGGTCGGCAAGGCCCGCGTGCAGATCCTCAGGAGCCCGGGGCGACCACACACTCGGCGAACGCAGAGGCGGCCACTGGCTGCCTAGAGGTATGCTGCCTGACGGCACTGCTTGCTGGCGTGGTTCCCAGATCCGATGTGTGCAGATATTGCCCACATCGCCCTCACAACAAAAGGCAATTCCTTGCACACTCAATTCCATCGTTTCCACTGTTGCAACCAAACCGCACCTGGATGTCCTCCTCAGGGTGCGCGAGCGCGTAATCATAACGCTTGCGCGACCGGTCGTCACTCAGAACCTGTGCACATGCAGACAGAAATGTTCCTGGGATGTGTATTTGCGTCCGCGCAAACGGCTGCCGCTTGCACTGTGATGTTCGATTCGCAAGCGCAAGCGGCGCACAGCACGGCAAGGATGCAGCGACAACCTCGAGACACACAAGAGGGGAATGCGCAAGCCGCTGAAGAATTGACCCACCTCGTATGCCTTGGCTATGCGCTGGAACTTCTTCTGCGCATCTGCAGCCTTGTTCTTGTCCTGCAGATGCAGGACGTCGGGGTTAGCCAGCTGGATACGATGCCTCTGATTGAGCAGATACATGCAAAGCTGGCTGGCAGATCGATTTATCATTCATGCATGCACGCACCGGGTGCCATTGCCTAGACAGCTTATAGTAAGCAACCCTGATCGCCTTTGGCTCAGCGTTCTCCTTCACCCTGTATATGTTGCCGGCATGCGATTGATGATCAAGCAGATGCCGTCTGCCGCTCTGATGCATGCATGCATTCCACAGCACCATGACGCAGAAAGGACCGGGAGCATGCTGCCGCAGCAGCCGCGCATCGATGATCTATGCTGGATCCCAGAAGGGGACGACGAGCAGCTGTTGACAGCTTGTGTCCATCGTAATGTGTTTCAAGAGCGGGCTCGCAGATTTGCAGGCTCACCCGAGGACCTGGTAGCAGCCTTCGCTGCCACACCATGCAGCTTGGGCAGTCTGCAGCAGTGCAGCTAGGCAGGCCAAAAGCAACAGCACCAGCCATCCTGGTGTTCTGGCACGCATGATGGGCAGTCAGCTAGACAAAGCTATCTCATGGTGTGCGCTCTTGATCAAGATGTGCGTCCCCCTCGAAGTCGGATTGCGAGACAGAGCCAACAGCGCCAGCTCTGCCACAATCAAACCATTGCAATGTATTCTTCCGATCAGTATTGCGTGACTGGGAACGAACCGCTGATCGAGAGGTGCGCCATTTTCATGCCGCTCTTGTTGACGTTATTTCCCTTGAGCCACTGCCAGATTTGGTGGTGGCGGATTCCCGAAAGCAGCCAGACACCGCACCAGGCAGACTGGGTGGGAACGGAGCATCATTCAGGCGTTGTGAGTGTTCATGTCACACACGTAGTCATTGAAGGGGTTGTTGCATGTAGGTGCACGACTGTAGCCGTCAGTTCCTTCACCGGCTGCGGTGATATCTCGCATTTGATGTTGGAGAACGTGTCGCTAGGGGTTCATTCACGCGATTTTATGCGCGCCATAGTTTCTCTGAGGAGGCTAAAAAAGGTGGCAAGAGCTGCAGTTGCACCCTTCTGCCAACAGCCAATCAGCGGCCAGTACGCCACGTGGATGTGCTGGATCTCTGATGCTGATGGCAACAGGGGGGCTGGGTGTGCAGCGAACACTTTGCTGATGCACTTTGCAGTGCAATTTGTCAAAGTCAGTTTCAAGCACTGAAACTGCACCGCCTTCTTTGCTACGCGAGAATCGAGTCGATCACCTCGTTCTCGAAGTGCACCACACCTTTGCAGCAAGCGTAGCAAGCGTGGCATGCTGAACTAACGGTCGTAATGATGCTGATAGCAAGATTCGTCGGATTGGCGCTAGCTTTGTTCCTGGTGCCTGCTGCCAGCGCTCTGTACAGTGCGGGTGCGCCCCAGTGCCTCTCTTCGGTCTCCACGCGAGCCTAATGCCTCCAGTACATATCTTATACAATACAATTTGAATCTACGCAGGTGGAACGGTCAAGATCCTGAACTCCAAGAATTTCAATTCGGCCGTTCTCAACTCCGACGTGCCGGCGGTGAGCTCAGCATGCCCTCGCTTGGCAGACCGTGCCAGTGTGCCTCTTAGAGCTCCACACATCACGTCCCTCTGGCCTTGCTGCAGGTCGTGGAGTTCTTCGCTCCGTGGTGCGGCCACTGCAAGAACCTCGCGCCCACCTATCAGCGCGTCGCCGGGAACCTCCATGTGCGTCTGGCGATGACATCACCATGCTACAAAAGTTGCTATGAGCGTTGAGAGGCTTGTGACTCCGAGTCGCGCTCAAGCTTGTGCGGCATCGCTCCGCAGCCATCGAGTGTCTCGCATCGTGAATGCAGGGCATTGTAACCGTTGGGGCGGTGGACTGTGATGTCGAGAGCAACAAGGCGCTGTGCGGGCAGTTCGGCGTCCAGGGCTTTCCCACCCTGAAGGTCTTCCCCGGCGACAAGCCGAAGAGCGGGAGCAAGTCGCCAAACGATTACCAAGGTCTGTGAAAGGCATGACACCCTGTGCATCCGCAATCTTTGACGCCGCCGGTGTCGCTCGGGACATGTTCGGGAAGGCGAGTCGATTCCGAGTAGGTATGCCATGACTTTGATCAGCCATGCATGTCCCTGCAGGCCCCAGGTCCGCCAAGGGCATCGCAGTTGCCGCGACGGCGGGGCTTCACGCAAAGCTCATTCACCAGCCGTCCACAGCGGCAGACTTTGACAAATTCCGCACGGTTTCGGCTGTGCCAAAGGTCGTGCTGTTTACAGACAAGCCCAAAACGACGGTGGGGTCCTGCGTCAAAATGTAGCTTGATTGCCTAACGAGCCCTGGAGGATGGGCCCATGTGTTGTCAGCACAGAGGCGAACGTGTGCATGCTCACCAGCGACTGTTCTGCACATATCTTGAAACTCTCTGAAGAAATGAGCACAGCCTCACGGCACAAAATCCCTCTGCTGCTGCAGACGCTGTTCAAGAGCCTGTCGATGCGCTTCCGGGACCGGCTGGCCTTTGCCGAGGTGCGCGACACCAAGGGGGCCATTGCCAGCACCTTTGGCGTCGCCTCCTCGCCCGCGCTACTGGTCATCCCTTCGGAGGGCGAGCCCACCACCTACGAAGGCGAGCGCTTAAGCTCTTTGCGGGAACCCATGGTGGCCTGAATGCGCCCTGCATTGGCAATGCGAAGGGGAGGTTTGCCATGCTGAACGAGGCGGCCTGAGTCAACTGCTGGTGAGAGGCTCACGTGAGCCTGTCTGCTTAAGGAGTTGACCCCTGCGGGGGTCACAGGCATGCGGTCCCCAACCGCAAGCCGTTCTGCTGCAGGCAAGCTGAAGGCGAAGGACCTAGTAGAATTCCTCAAGTCCTTCGCCGGGCTCAAGGGCGGCGGCAGCGGCAAGGGCGACAAGCCGGCTAGCGGCAAGCCCGCGGCAGGCGGCAAGCCCGCGGAGGGCGCCAACAAGCCCTTTGCCGAAAAGCCAAAGAAGGCGGAAGCAGACAAGGCACAAGAGGCGGAGCCGCAGCACGCAGACCCGGTGTCGGGCGTGGTAGAGCTGCGCGCGAGCGACCTGGCAGGGCTGCTGGAGGAGGAAGATGTCTGGCTGCTGGGCGTCTTTGAAGGTGGGTTCGGCACGCAATCAAACAGCGGGTGTTCAGCAGCGGCCATTCGAACATAGTATGCAATATCTAGGGCGTCCAGCGGAATGTAACCTTTCACCTGGGAACCGGGATCCTGCAGACACACTACTCACAAACCCAACATGCCTTACCGTACTAGGGTTTATGACTGCAGCATCTCGCAACTCATGCTGACATGCGCCCATGCATGCCGCCTCGCTGTCACATGACGTTGCCTTGTGGTCTGCAGGTGCAGAGGGGTTGGAGTGCACAGAAGCGGCCGCCAACCTGACGGCGCTAGCTGACAGCCTGGGCGGCATGGCCAAGGTGGGCCGCATCAACGCCAGCGCGGTCGACGCCGCGACGCTATCGGAGCATGGCATCGAGGCGGCGCCGCCGGGCGGCTGCGGCCACGCGCTGGCGCTCAAGCCCTTTGGCGAGCAGTCAGAGCCCGAGGAGGCTTTCTCCGTTTTCTCAGGTAGGAGCACTTTGAAACACAAGACCCATTTCTGCACGGCACTGAGGCGACGCCGCCGGGCGGCTGCGGCCACGCGCTGACGCTCAAGCCCTTTGGCGAGCAGTCCAAGCCCGAGGAGGCTTTCTCTGGCTTTCTCAGGTAGAGTGCACCTTTCAAATGCACCTGTTCCCTTCACCAGCGGGGTGCGCTTACACTCTGCAATGAGAATGCTGCCTGGCATCGGCCAGCCAGCATGGTAGCACTGCTCCTAGCCCTGCTTGCCGACTGCCTCTCAGAGCACTTTTTCATCATCTGGTGCTGCACCCATACGCATGCATGATGCGGCAGATGAGAGAAACCTGCTGCACATATCTGCAGGTGAGCCCACAGCAAAGGCAATGCAGGCGTTTGTGATGGACGGCTTCCCGGCGGGCGCCGTCGCGCCGCTGACTGCCGACTCCATGTCCGCCTTCATGGGCGCCGACGGCGGGCGCTCACCCCGGGTAACTTCATTCTCGCAAGTAATTGTTGCCACAGTACATCAGCTGGATGATCCTCAGCATCGTGCGTGGGGGCGCGAGACGCTTGCGCTTGCCCATTCCGCATTGCAATATACACCTCGCCGCTGGGCATGGTCCACCTGGCTCTCTTGCCACAGTACCTGAGAGTTGACAAGATTGAGCCCCCTGCACACCTGGCATCGGACGTTCACGATGCACGATGCGACGACTCACTCCTTGGCCAGCCGCAGCTAGGTCATGTGCGCTACAAACGAAGTTCAGTTCTTTCGTGTGGCTGAAGATATCACGCATCGCAGGTGCTGCTTTTCACGAACAAGGAGGAGGCGCCGCCGCTGTTCCGCGCGTTGGCGTCCAATCTGCAGTCTACCGGCGCGCTGTTCGGCACAGTGCACGAGCGTGAGGCCGAGATCCTCGCCAACTTCAAGATCAAAAAGGTGAGCTGGGGTTCATGATCGATAGGACCTTGGCGCCAGACCTGGGGCTGGAACAAGGTGGTGACAGACACAGTCGTGCATACCCTCGAAACTGCCTACATGAGTAACATCCGGTGTGAAGGTCCGAGCGCGCAGCCAGGAGGGCACCACAACCAGCATGCTGCTAGGCTGATGCCAGAGAGCCCTGGATCTGCGGTGCCTCCGACGAAACAGGTGTCGTCAATTGTGGTGCAGCATCCATGCTGCCTCTTGCAAACAGGTGCCGTCAATGGTGGTGGCCTGGGTGTCGGAGACGGAGGAGAAGGATCCCGAGGGGCGGCCGATGATGGGGGCGCGCCTACAGCCCTACTCCGGGCCCTTCCGCTACGGTCGCATGTCCGAGTTCCTGCGCTTCATGGCCGGCATGATCGCCGCCTCGGAGGACGGCGGCGGGTGAGCAGACGTATTCACTCTAGGGATCGCATTTCCTCCTCCCCTGCGTGCTGCCCCTTGGTCGTGGAGCTGGTGCCAGACAGCGTGTCAGGGCATCAGGGCACCCCTTTGTCGACCCAAGCAGCAGAGCACGGCTACAGCACGACGAGAATTTGCGGTTGCGCTGACTTTGCGCTGGCAGGGCACCTCAGGACTGACCAGCGCTGCATAACTGAAAGGAACCTTCTCGCTGAAGATTGACCTTTGGATGGCAGGCCGTCGGCGCCGCTCGCGGCGTCGCTGCCGCAGGCCAACACCACGGCGCACCTGCAGCAGCTGTGCGCGCAGCGCCTGGGGCTGTGCGTGGTCGCCTGGCTAAACCCTGCCACGGGGGAGCACCTGGAGCAGCTGGGCAAGCTGGGCATCGTCACGCTGAAGCAGTCGGGCAAGGTGCCGGTATTTTAGGGTTTTAGGGGGGTTCAGAGCAACAATTGATTTGTGTGTCATATCTGAAACATGTGCTTGTGCGCTTCCAGGCCTTGCCACAGTCACGCGCAGGATGTAGTCACATGTGCTGCGGCATAACTGCGGAGTCGCATGCCATGCGCTATTTTCGACTCCGAAGGTTCACCTGGTGCAGCTGTGCGCCAGCAGCAGCAGCACATCAAGGTGCCAGAAGTCGATATGCCCCCAGCTGACAACAGTCTCGACTTATTGCCTGCAGCCGCTGCACTTTGTGTGGGTGGACGCGCGGCGGCAGGCAGACTTTGGAGCGGCGTTCGGCCTGAGGCCCGGCGATGCGCCCACAGTGCTGATGCTGTCGCCAAGGTGCGATCCCGGGCTTGCTGCTACCCGCGTTTCTGGGTGACCTTCTGTTTGCAGTATGGGTCATGTTGTCGCTGCAGGGGCGTCTGGCTGAAGCAACATGTCGTGGTGCAGCTGATCAGGTCATCCGCATGTTACGAATGCAGCCTTACTGCGCGCCATGTTCTTGAGTAGCATCCAGGCATCCCTGCGACCGCAGTCAGCCCTCTTTAACATTCCAATCACTTTGCGCACCCCTGAAGGAAGAAGCGGTTTGCGGTGCTGGAGGGGCATGCTGACGATCCCTTTATCTTGCATGAAACTGCAGGCAGAAGCGGTTTGCAGTGCTGGAGGGCGGGCTGACAATGCCGGAGCGGCTGGACGCCTGGCTGGGCGGCGTACTGGCCGGCCGCCAGCGCACGACGCCCTTCGAGGTGCACGCAGGACTTATGCTGCAGCCCTCCTTGAGTCATTTGTACACCTTTGCATAAGCTGTGGCGGAATCGTCTCCAGCATCTGAGCTTTTCGTGTGATACCCAGTCCTGCTCTGAGAGGCAGCCGGCAACCCTGGCAGAGACATGCAGGCAGACTTTTAGACAATGTCACTTTGAGGGCGCACTTCTGACGTCGATGCTGGGTCGCGAGCGAAAAAGGCACAAGTCAAGACAGACTTGGGGCCGGGAGCAATTGCCCTCTCATTCGGAGTATGACGCTGTGCAGGACGCCATTCCAGGGCTGGCGGAGGGCGGCGCCTCGGAAGCTGCGGCAGACGCAGGTGCGGCGTCAGTGGCTCAGCCTGAGCCGGAGGCGGAAGAGCTACTAATGGAGGAGGAGTTCGATCTGGCGGACCTGATGTCGGAGGAGATCGAGGACAGCGGCACAAAGGCGGAGCGCCTCGCGCAGATCGACGCGCAGCTGAAGGTGCGCTGCTGATGACTTTTGCAGACAGCTCTTTGCAATGAAGATGCCGCACGGCAGCATGTACATGCTGAGTGCGCTGAGCACAGCAGCTTGAAGAATCATCCGAGAAGTGCCTCCTTCTCATGCGCAGCTGCAGGTGCAGACTCGGGTGCTGTGGTAGCTAGCTTTGTGATGTGCTGCAGCGTTAGATCAGCAGCCGATACGTGGTAAGTTGCGGGCTGCATGCACGACCACGTGCATTACACTGCATTGCAGGCGGAGGCAGAGGAGAAGCGAAGACAGGAAGAGGCACAGGCAGTGGCAGCTGCTCAAGCAGCTGCTGAAGCAGCGGCAGCGGCAAAGGCTGAGCGCAAGAGGAAGGCCAAGGCCGCCAAGGCTGCAGCAGCGGCGGCGGCGGCAGCAAACGACGAGCTGTGACGCGTTGACTGCGCCTTCTGTGCGGAGGATTTTCCATCGTAATGGCATGCACGGTGGTGGCAGAATAGCCTGTGCTTTAGGAGCCACACTGATGTGCTGGGTCGCAGCGGAGACCCTTATGATGGCGTGATATTCCAAGCAAACCCAGCATGCGGAAGAGCCACCGAAGATTACAACTGCGTCGAACACCAGCATCTTGACATGTGCAGGAACGAACATCTCAAGCGACTACAACCCACTCGTCCCACTGACGTAGTCAGCGGATAGTCCAAGTCAGCGGATTCGGCTCTACCTTCGTATGCCACTTGCGGCTGGCTGCTGGCACCGTCAAACCCCTGGCGCCACGCCTTCAGCATGTTTTTGCTGGGCCGATCGTAAAACTCTTCGAAAGACAGACCCAAGCTCTCGAGCTTGCCGCACCGCTTTGCAATGTTGCGCAGACGTCCGTCAGCTCTGTCGCATGTAAGGTTGCGGCTACATTTACAATACAGTACATTGCATTGACAGTCTCGTAACTACAACAGTTCAGCTGTCGCATTCTCCAAAACCCCTGCCTCAATACACTAGAATCGATTCAGTATGCGGGGATGACTACCGTATGCGAACACCACCATGTCTTTGAAATTTCGGTGCCATTAGTGAAAAACATGACGGAATTCTTGGAATATGTTCTGGTGTGTGACTATAATTAGCTGCAGACCTGGATTTCCTCGACTATGTACAGGTGCAGATCTAGATTCCAGTGTAACTTCCGCTGTATTCTGGCCATGGCTACATCAGATACATTATATGCTACACTACATACAGTTTGCTGCATTGTAACTGTATTTTGGCCAAATCATACACTCGGCCGCAACCTTACTAGTAGTTGCATGCTGCGGGTCCAACAAAACAGGGTGCACACTCCTAGATCTGGGCCAGAATGATCATCTGTTCTGCCCAAACGACTCGGGTGCATTACCGGTGCTTTTGAACCACATTGCGGCACTGCGCAAGCTGCAGCGTTTGGACCTGAACGCACACGATCGACATCAGAGAGTTGTGTGGCCGACGGCACAGTTGCTTGAGGCATGTCGGCTGGGTTTCCAAGGTTCCAGCTGCTGGCCACAGCTGGCGTTCAGCAGCAAGCTGGCCAGCGCTGATACTGACTGTCAATAGGACGAGATGCTTGTGGTGGGTAGGTGGTCATGCGGCACACCAACATCGAATGCACTGTGAGACTTCTGATTCTTTGTGCCGTTGTTGCAAGCCCTCGAATCTCAAGACAGCTTTCGCATCTACACGCCCAGCATTCAGAGAAAGTCATCCTCGTAGTCCTCCGTCATAGCGGCATTGGACGTCATGTTCTCAGCCTGCGACGCAGCACACCGACACACGTCAGCTCACTGCCAGATCACACTATGTATCGTCCTGAACTACCTAATCAAGACAGGTAGTCGCATCACAGGCGATGAAAAGCAGCCGGCTGACTCGTCAGCGGGAGCAGCACTGTATGCATCAAATACGAATTATATAGATTATTATACTATAAATTACCCAGGTTACCCTGAGTGTGCACAGGCACTCGAGAAAGCCCAGCTCAAAGGCAGTGAGGCCAGGCATCAAGATCCATTCCGCTGGAGGGCCCCATGCATGGGAAAATGCGCGCCTGCATGAGGGAGGAGTAGGATCGCAGGTCGCTGTTGCGGCGGGTCTCCTCCCGCGCCGCCTTTTCTGCATCGCGCTGCTCCTGCAGCTCTGCTTTGCGCACTGCGCGCTCCGCCTGTGAAATGCAAGTGTTGTTGAGGTGCTTTCCCGGCGCAAGGTCGTGCACTGCTGCTCCCGCAGCTCCGGCGCCGTCCGGTCTGCTGCTGCCGCTGCTGCTGCGGCTGCTGCCGCCGCTGGCCCGCCAGCAAGATAAATCATCCCTGCAGCCACTGCAGGTAGCGTGGGAAGACAGCGGCTCGCCTGGTCATGCGTCTCGCGGCGGGCGGCCAGGTCGGGGTACTCCTCCCGCTTGGTGCGGTTCAGGCGGTTGACGATGTCGTTGTTGCGCTTCTCTACCTTGGTCTTGCGCACCGCCTTCCGGTTGTAGAAGCTCACCTGCAGGCAGAGGGGAGCGCTCAGGATGCCAGGAGGGAAGCGAGGAGCGGGCATGATCCCGCCCTTTCGCTACATCACGCGCGACCATGGAGTCGCTCTGAGAGACTGTGTCGAGATGCGACACAATTGCGGTGGTCGGTCTCCGACTGCACAGAAAGCCGCTGCAGAGAAAAGTTTTGCAGCAGGCCGCACAGTGTCATGTGCAGTGCTCACGCTCCCCACCACCATGCTGCCGGGCGGTCACTACAGATGAAGCAAATCTCACCTGGCCGACCTCCATGGACGCCGTCTTGCGCAGGTTGGCCCAGGGCGTGTATACGATGCCGACGTTGCTCAGCTTGTTGCCGCTGATGGAGTTGTGCTTGACCAGCTGGCAGCAGTCCTCCAGGGTGTCTGCCGGGACCGTGTCCATGTCCACGCCCTCCGGCAGCCGCAGGTACACGTGCGCCGACGACAAATCGTCCACGTGGAACCTGCAATGAAGACGATTCCCAGCCTGAAACTCTCTGTGAAGCAGTGTGCGGCAAGCTGCAGCAGGCATGGAGAGGTCACAAGCGCCATCAGGAGCTGCAATCAAGTCCGTGCATGCAGCAAGACGTCTCCATGCAAGCTGCTGCAGCAGGATTGCCCGCAAAGACGATGTGGCTGGCACGATGTGCTCCTAGCAGCAGACAAGCCCGCGCCATCAATGCTCTGAATTGAGCAGCAGACTTTGAACTGGGGCTCACCAAAGGTCGCTGGGCAGGCCATAGCGGATCAGGTCCTCGTTCTCGAACTTGTCGCGCCCCATGTACACCATGAAGTCCTCGCTGCCGGGCTTGCAGCCGCGCGGCTCGAAGAAGAACACCATGCCGGCTACGAGCTATGCAGCTCGCCGCTTGATCGTCGCCGAGTCTGCCGTCGACTTCAGCGCCGCTGCGTCCGCCGCTGCTGAGGCCGCCGCTGCTGCCGCCCGCCTGGCCGCTCACGAGTGCCAATGCCGTCGCTGCAGGCTACTGCGGGTGGCAGGCACACTTCCGCTGCTCCCGGCCTGTGCCGCCGATGCGGCAGCCGCCGCCGCTGCAGCGGCCGCCACTGCCGCTGCGCCGCGGGCTTTCGGCACTGAGGCTCGAGCTGCGCTCTGCGTCCGGATCAGCGCGGCCAGGCCGCGACGTTGGCGCTGCAGCAAGCTCCACTGTTGACGCGGCCGGCGCTGCCAAGATGCGGCGGTGCGGCTGCCTTCGGAGGCGGCGCCTCTGTAGCTGCAAGGGGGAATGGTCGCGTCATGATGCGTGTCCGTGTTTCATATGTTTGCTGACGTAACCCGCAGCCATGTAGCATGCAAGTCTGCTGGCAGCACGCATGCAACAGTGTGCACCTCACCTGAATGCTGTGCTGGAGAATGTCCACCTGGCGCCCTCGTATCACCGGCGGGGCTCCGGCTGAGACAGTACGTAGCTGTAACAATGCTTTGACTGCTCCACCAGTGAGAGTGCGCACCGCCAGGACACCTGCACCTGTCCATCAAAGCAGCGTGGTCCCGCCAAGATGCATCTGCAGTTTTCTGTTGTGCACGCTTCGGCGATGCTCGATGATCAACATCAGATTTGCGGCCTGGATTGAAAATTCCAGTGTCCTTGGCGCATTCGCGTTGGAGAGTACATTGTATTCCACCGAAACGGCCAGCATGCTGTCCTCCAGCACAGCCAAGGCCAGCGGCCCAGGACAGGCAAGTCTGTCAATGTACCTGCTGTTGCATCACTCTACAGATTCTTGGTCGAAATCCAACTGCATCCGGCATGCCATGATCCCATTTTCAGTGTCATGCACGGCATGCATTAGTGAGGTGCAGGACCATTCCGCAGGTCCACTGTGAAGATGACGTTCTGATATCTTAATCAATTCTTTCCCATACGCAGCCGTCCACGCCCGAGGACATCCCCGGCGAGGACAAGCACCTGGGCCACCGCGTCCTGGGTGCCGCGGAGGGCGTGCTGCAGTCCTTTGCGCCGATCAAAGGCATTCACCAGCACGTCTGTGGTGCGCCATCGTCCAGAACTGCATGAAAGTTTTAATTTCGAGGAATACCGCTGCTTTTATAAGTTCAGGATGCGGCGATCTGACCGCTGTGTGGCTCACTTGCAGGATTCCACGGCTATGCGCATGACATGACGCGCATTGTGGAGGCTCACCACTTCTGGTAAGGAGACTCGTCCTCAATCACGAGGCTGCAAGAGAGGTGCTCATGCTTCATCTGGCAAGCAATCATGTCCGCGTTCGAAATGTGCTCACAACAAATTTTTCCCTGCATTTTGCCGCAGCTCGCACATCAACGAGGACTTCCGGCAGTGCACCATCTACGGTGAGTCTGATCACAGACTACCACATCACCTCTGACATCAAGGTGAAGAAACCTGCCGCACATGTAATCAGGACGACCCGAGATTCCGGCTGGCCGCCGTGACGCATCCTGAACTTGTGCGCGCCATACACCCATCTGCCATACATCTCAATGTCTGCCTTGCGCATTCTACAGACAGCGACAAGGCCAACGCGCGCCTGATCGGCATTGAGTACATCATCTCGCGCCGCCTGTTCGAGGGCCTGCCCGCCGACGAGAAGCGCTTCTGGCATTCCCACGAGCACGAGGTGCGGAACTCGTTTCCTGGCAGCATAGCAAGCCTGGCAGCATGTGATATTGCCGATGTTGTATTCGACTGTTGTTCAACCTCTCCAAGTCACTGCATGGTCAGCCGGCGCTGCCAAATATTGGAGGCTGGTGATCGACTGCTGCTGAAATGCAGTCGCCGTCACCTTGCTCACGTCCGAAATGCAACAAATTGTCCTGCAGGTGATGTCGGGGCAGCTGGTGGCGCCGCGCGTGCCGGAGGTAGCCGAGCGTCTGGAAATGTCCACCCTGGTGGACACGTGAGTCCTCTGGTACCCTGCCAATTGCCCGCCTCCTGGAGCCGCGGCGCTGTCTGCGAGCGCTCGCCTGTGACGCACCCCGAGCCAATTACACTACCCTGACTGAGTGGTGCACCCATACTTGATGCTGACACCGTCCATCTGCTGGAGTTTAGGCAGCAATACTTGTCTCTATGCTGCAGCTACGGCAAGACGATCCACACCTGGCAGTACGACCGCGGCGACGAGCTGCCCCTGGGTGCGATATCGAATAAGTGGCAAAACATCACAGCAATGCGCTGCCTCTGCATGGGCTCCCATGGGTGTTGCTGCCTCAAGTGGCTGTGTCTCGGGTGCCTCGAGTGAATGCGTCTCAGGTGCCTCAAGTGGTACAATAGTTGCACACAGTGCACTCCGACGGTGTTGAGTCATCCATTCCTGACTTTGCTGGCAGGTCCGCCGCAGCTGATGATGTCGTTCACGAAGGATGGACAGGTGCGCCTTTGCATTCGCCTCTGTCGTCTTGCAGCTCACACGAGGGTTGACAGACATCCGGAGGCGCTTTCCCCCCGCTGATCCACAAGCCGTCCGTCTGTCTCCTTCATGCTGTGCTCCATCGGAGAATCCATCTTCCATTTTGTCATCATCATCATGCACCGCTGCCATCGTCAGCATGTAGAGCAGTATGTTTGATGGGCAATCCCCCCCAGATCTCAAAAGGTTCACAATCCTGTCCAGGTGGACCCGGAGCTGGTCAAGAAGCGGGACGAGGCGTATGGCATCAGCTCCGAGCAGCGCAAGGAGCTGCGCCAGGGGTACGTCCAGCCGCCTGCCAGCCTGGCGGAGGGCGCCGACTCGTGGACCACTGGCAAGGCGCCCCAGTTCGAGCCGGTGGAACAGGAGGTCAAAGTGCCGCGATCCGGTTGAGGCACACATATACAGCGATAGGCCTAGTGCGCCAGTGCTTCGGGGTCGTGGCGGTGCCATGTGTCAAGAGCCTGCGGCAGCGTTTGGTGCAGGCTTTGCATCTGCACAGCCTGATGTTGGAGAGAGTTGCAGTGCAGATGATGATGCTGTTGCTGATTGGCTGCTGCCATGCCCGCTGCGTGGCAGCTGTCACGCCGGCCGCCGCACCCGGCTGGAATGCGGCAGTCGACGACTAGACGCTGATGCGTGCGGCTGAAGGGCTTTGGCGATTGCGGATCAGAGGATGGTGGCACGGCAGGACATGCTGTGCCGAGTGGCTCGTCCTAGGAAGGCTGCGGCACCCTACTGGAAGTCGAGTAGGGTGGTGCGGAGCTGTGCCTCTAGGCGGAGCTGTGCCTCTGAGTGCTGGTGCACAGCACTGTTGCACTGAAGGTCAGAACACCTTCAGGGTGGTGAAGGCTTTGGAAGATGATGAACGTTAGCGCGATTGCGTCAGGTTGTTTTGACGCTGATGTGTACAAGCAGAGCAACAGCGTGGGTGTGCCGTTCGTTGTTCAATGTACCAGCAAGGATTCCCTGACATCGACAGCTGTTATCCACACCCTGAGTGGCCAAACGGATCAGCCTCCAATAGTCTGAGCTTCCGCTTCACAGCCACCCGGCGCCGTCGTCCCGCCCTCAGCCGCTGCGCCGCCGCCGTGCGGCGCAGCCGTCCCGGCTTCAGCCGCTGCTCCGCCGAATAAAAGGGTGCGCGCACCACCCTACTCGACTTCCAGTAGGGTGCCGCAGCCTTCCTGGGCGCGACCTTCGAAGGAAGAAAGCAGATATATGCGAAAGGGATTGTGGCGCGACTTCTATTCCTTTTTCGCATCTATGTCAAATTCTATTTCAGTCGATATCGGAAAACGAGTCGATGTGTGGGATCGAACGCGAGACCGCCTTGTCGCCACCGCACCCACTCGCCGTCCCCGGCCAGTGCCCCGCCGCCGTCGGGCGCCGCCGTCCCGGCCTCAGCCGCTGCCCCGCCGCCGTCGGGCGCCGCCGTGGTCACTTCTCGCCGTGGTCACACTGCTCGTTTGCACGCGCGCCAGGCCGAGGGGCGGGCCTCGGCCGGCCAGGGTGGGGCCGACGGCTGCTCCAGCAGACCGTGCGGCCTTCGAGAGTGTCCCTCTTCGGGCCGCAGCGCCCGGGGTTGT
>JAABUL010001364.1_pt1 | contig 47072 bp, 56 predicted proteins | sample 5559151 | NCBI WGS metagenome assembly JAABUL01 (sample SAMN10711876, study PRJNA513368) | rock metagenome | isolation source: Antarctica rocks | place: Antarctica: Victoria Land, Pudding Butte sud
GAAATGCTTGACGGTGGAGTGGATGAGCGGGTTATGCATGGGTGTTAGCGTTCATTGATTTTCTTGTTTGACGAGACACAAACACACACACCCTCCTTGACCGCATCTAGCAGCGGTAGGTTTAGCAGATAGACCGAACTTATAATGCGCTTCGGATGATCATTTTGACGTATCGACGTTCAATTATCCTCCGGGACTGGTACGCCCGTCCCATTCATAAACATCGAGACATATGAGTAGAAGCCAATATAGTGCAGCAGTCCCACAACACCATCCTTTCCAAGCACGGCAACTCCTCTGTCCCACAACTCCGGCGGCATTGGGCCGGGAGTGCTGGTCAGCCTCTTCGCGATATCGAACGCCACGCTGCAACCCTCGTTTAGATCACCGGGCTTCTCACCCTTCTTGATGAGGGTGACTTGGTTCTCGGACAGAAGTCCCGGTGCAGTAGCCAGTCTCTCGTGGCAGTAGACAATGTAGCCAGCCTGATGATGGGCCCCCACCGTCACAATGGCAGTCTCCTTCGCATCGGGCGAGAGCTTTATCTGCGCGACTGCCACAGTAAGATGCCATGCTGCGGTCCCGGCTTTGGGTTGATGTAGAAAAACCGGCATCGGTCCAACTTCAGCACCATCAATCTTCCACGTGAAGAGATCGCCGTAGACTTTGGTCGCCATGGCGTCGAACATGTCGTGGAGTGGTTGTTGCTCCTGATCGAGCTCTTCACGAGGCTTGGGTTCGAGTCGCGACATTGTTGATGGTTGCGTAGGTTGATCTTGATATGCTGAAGCAGTATTATAATAAGTCGTAAAGAATGATGCTTGTCGTCTTGCGATTGGAAAGGCCTCTGACTGGTATGCAGCGACATAACCAGGATTCAAGCTCGAGCTGGAGTTATCGCTACTAAAAGGCGGCCGTAAGCTTGCCAGCTCTAAGCTCATTGCAGTGCATGCAGCGAATGCGATGGGGGCCCAATTGCGGCTGATGGGGCCAGACCTCAATCCGTCTCGTACACATATTACCAGCGTATAGTATCGAAGTGTTAGCTAAGCGTGCTTGCCACTGCTTAGTTCTTCGAGAAATTGCAACCGAGTGATCATAATTGCTTTTCATGCAGAAACTCCATGATCAACATTGCAGTCTCTTGAGGAGCTTCGTACATCGGCCAGTGGGCCACACCTTCCATCGTCTTTATCGTCAGATCCGGTAACAATCCTGCATCTCGTGCTCCGTTGATCAGCTCCGGGCGGCAGACCGTATCTCGGTCACATCCAATGAACAGCGTGGGAACCTTGACAACAATATTGGCATCTGGGATGTGCTTGTCGCTGAGAACCTGCGCATTAATCACTCGCGATGTGTACCAGCACAGCGGGCCAGCGAGTCCGCCGGCTTGAAACTGAGACATCCAGCGTTGCTTCAGGCCCCAGTCATGGGCGTATGGCTTAGTGCTGATGCGCGGTATGGAGTGATCAGACAGATAGCGCTTCATTGCTCCCGGCACACAATACAGACTTTTCTTCTCTTCGAACGTACCAGCGTGTGCACAATCCCAGAGCCGTTCCAGGTTGTTGTTCAGGAGACGTGTGGCCTCCGGTGAGGTTAGGAAATGCCAATACTCTAAGATGGGCCAGCCGAAGATCCTTGTGGCGATATCGTTGTTCGTGTCGAGGTCAAAGGACTGTTGCTTCTCAGGAATTTGATAGCCTACGTTCAGCATCACCAAGCCCGCTACTCGTTGAGGTGCATGGTTGTAGAACCGTGCAGCAATGCCAGATCCGTGGTCGTGCCCGATGCTCACGACCCGCCTGATGTTTTCTGCATCACATATGTCGATGAGATCTTGAACCATGTCGTTGTTCGCGTATGCCAAGGGCTCTGTAGGTTTCGAGCTTCCTCCGTAGCCCAGAAGATCCGGAATCAAGAGACGATGTGGTATTGTGGCTAAGAAAGGTAGCAAGGGCTGCCAAAGATGTGCGGTTTCTGGGAAGCCATGGCACAAGAGCAGAGCGGGGCTCGCATCCTTATGTAGTGAGGTATAGTAGCGATAGGTGAATCCTCGAGATGTGGTCACGGACTTCTCGAGTAAGGATTCCATCTTCCAGGCGCTGGCGTTACAAACAACAGCGCTCTGAGAACGACAGGAAACAACAATTTAGATGAGACTGCTCAAGGCGCGTTGTTATGCTAGAAGATGACAAAGAAAGCAAAAAGCCGTGCCAATGTGGGCCCCTGCAAACCTGATCTTGGGTGGGTAACGATATCTGGGAGCTCGTCGATCAACAATAGCTTACGGCCGAAAATCACGTTGATTTCGGGAGTCTCGAGCTGAACATCCAGTCGGAAGTCGTCAGAGTGCAAGGTGGTGCAAGGTGTTTGATAAAGAGCCTTCATCAACGCGACTTATTGCTCTTCACGCTAAGCACCGTAATCAAAGCTTCTAGCCGCTTCAGGAAAGGACAAAACCCTCGTTTGTGCTGTCTTGCAAAGATGAGGGTGTTGGAGAGCGAGCAAAACGTCGCCTATAAACGACTGCTCGTCCCGACGGACTCGAAGGATCGCTCATGTTGGAGTCGTCCCTACCACGGCAACCCCGCCCCAGAAGATGAATAAGAACTGCAAGTCTCAAGGATTGGAGAAGTGGGGAAAGCAGTATGATGTGTTATATGGCTCGATCGAAGCCTGTGACACAGTGTAGCTTAAGTCACTCGAATCATGGAAGGAAAGGTGCAATTCTCGCTCAAGGAAGCGGAGCAGCTCGCCGATGCTGCGCTTTGTAGAATTGGGTACAGCGAACACCAAGCAGCACGGATAGGCCACCACCTGATAGATAGCGAACTGAGAGGCTTTGGCATCGCAGGCCTAGCTCGAATCCTCAGTATTGCGGATCGCCTCGGAGGCAGAAAGCCTGCCACATCGACAAAGATTACCAGAGAGGCTGCTGCCACAGCTCAGATCGATGGACAAGACACGCTCGTATGGACTCACCCTCGCTTGTCAAGTTGTGCTGCTGTTGTTGATATCGTTCCAGGGCTACCTAGTCGGATATGAAGCTACAGAGCTCGCAATCAAGAAATGCAAAGAAGTAGGTCTTAGCTGCGTAGGAGCAAACGGAACCTATTACACCGGCATGCTGTCATACTACGCCGAGATGGCTGCTGCGGAGAACCCTGTGACGGTTATGGCGTCGCACTGCACTGCGTGGGTGGCACCGGAAGGGACGTACAAGCCGCTGGTTGGCACCAATCCGTTTTGTATCGGCATACCGTCCGGTTCGACGCCAGTGATTTACGATATAGGCACATCCAAGATCATCCATGCACAGGTCATGCTGGCTCATCGGCTTGGAGAAGAGCTACCCCCGGATACTGCGTGGGACGCAGATGGTGACATGACGACAAAACCCGCCGCTGCGCTGTCAGGCGCGCTGGCGGTATGGGGAGGCGCCAAAGGATCTGGACTGGCGTTGTCCGTACAGATGTTGGGTATCCTAGCTGGCGCTCCGGCATTGCCTCCCAGTCTCGAGAATTTCGGCTTCCTGGTAATGATGATCAACCCTGCCATGTTCTCACCTCTGGAGGAGTTCAAGTCGGAGGTGGACAAGATGATTGATGCTTGGCATAATGCTCCTTCGACCAGTGGAAGTCCTATGCGGGTTCCTTTTGAGCGATCAAACAAGTTGAGGGCGGAGAAAAAAGCCAGTGGGTAAGTAGTAATGGGTGAAAGGGGTCTCGGAGACACGATCGGACTCTATGTTTTGCTCTGAGATCTTTTGAAGTCTTCCACAAGACCGAGACACTTGCTGACCCTTTTAGGTATATCGAGGTGGAGAGTGGTGTGATTGAGCGGCTGAGGATCCTCGTCTCCTCATAGAAGCGGATGCGTGTATACACGTAGCCATGTGGGACTCTCGTGGCAGTATTAGAAGTACAGACCTCTTGGGGATTGATAGGCGGAGCTCAAGGTTGAGGCCACGTGCAAGACACGTTGTAGACTGTTCTTGTACCTCGTCGTACTGCTGAGTCAATCGTTACGACCTGCCACTCCTGTATCTCGATGTAAAGCCGTAGAGACGGTAGCTTTGATGAAGACGGCAGAACGAGGCAAGCATTCTTTCGAACTGTCCTTGCGGGTAGTGCGGCGGTCACCATGCCTGTTTAGTGCATTGCATTTGCTTCCAGTCTCGTCATTGGTCGCCGCTTACTGCAACCTCACTTTGTCCACTTCGTGTTGCTCCACGCGTCCAGCTCCATATCCATTCCACGGCGTTTGCTAAGGCGCGTCACATAGTTCTCCCAATGCTCTGGATTCTGCTGTCGACGGCATTTCGAATGCTCTTTGGGGTCGGTCTGGACCAGCTGTGGACCCGCTGCCTCTTAAATCATGTTGCTCCCTCTTTCGTTTCCTCGAGATGGCTCGCAGAGGGAAGTATCACCTGCCAGTCACTACAGTCGCTCGCTATGGGCCTTTTGAGCGCGCTCGACATTATGAGCAGTCTGGGCTCAGCTGCTACCTTCTCTGCACTGCCGGCCTATCCGCTCGCTGTGAAGAGCCCATACCTATCGACTTGGGTACCAGGAAGACAGCTTCTCGCAAACTCGGCGACCTCGCAACCGATGTTCTGGAATTCTATTCCTCTGACTTGGCCGGTTCTTGCTCGAGTTGATGGCGAGACGTTCTCGCTGTTTGGCTTTCCGGGCGGAGCAGCTAACATCACGGCTGCGACCACGAAGTCAGTTAGCTATACCTCGTCACATACCTATGTCCGGGTTACAGCAGGATCGGCAAACGTTGTTCTGGACTTCTTTTCGCCTGTGTTGCCAGGAGCAGATGAGTATGCTGAACAGTCGTTACCGTACTCGTACTTGACGGTCTCCGCTTCGAGCTCCAGCAAAGCGGCACCGGACGTCCAAGTGATGAGCGCCATTGACTATACTTGGACTGCGCAGAACGGCGCTTCGGCTTTGAATTATACTTCGCTCGACTCCGCAGGGTTTTTCCAATTTCACAACCAGCATGAGATCCCTTTCACGGAGCAGCGGGATATGGCTACGTGGGGATCGGTTCTTTTCGCCGCAAGTTCTGCCAACAACATGACGCACGGCTGTGGCGCCGCGGCCGATATGGTCGCGTCTTTCTCTGCAGCAGGTACTATGCCCAAGAGGTCTCTCCGTGCATCTTGCAACGGAACAGACCTGGCTGGCATCTCCAAGAATCTGGGTACTGTCGATCGTACTGGAGAGAGCGCGACTTTCGTGGTGGGCTACGACCGTGAGCAGGCAATCAGCTACCTCAGTGAGCCACAGACAGGCTACTATCGGACTAGGTGGCCAACAATCTCGGAGGCAATCGAACACATGATCACGAGCTACAATTCACTTCTAGCCAGGTCTCTATCCTTTGATGCTGTGGTCAAGACGAAGGCTGAGCAGGTCTCGAGCTCTTTCGGCTGCAAGTACGTCAAACTGATGGGTGGAAGGGCTCTCCGAGATAGCATCACGCACCGTGCGATGCTCTGAGACCTTTCCCAACGCGCTCATAGTTCCGAGACACTTGCTAACCCTTCTACCCCTCACTTTAGGTATGCGGATATCGTCGAGGCCAGCGTCCGACAGACTTTTGGCGGCATGGTAAGAAATGATGGGTAAAAGGGTTCTCCGAGACTCGATCACACTTCGTAACGCGCTCTGAGACCCTCTACCCTGCCAAATATGTCTGAGAAACTAGCTAACCCTTTTACCCTTCTGTTCTGCAGGATATCACAGTGCCGGCGAACGACATGTCTTCGTACCCTCCAAATGTATTCTTGAAGGAGATCTCGAGTACGTAATATGTCTGATGATTGCACGTCTGAGATCTTGCTGACTCTAGTCCATCTGTTCAAAGGCGACGGCAATGTCAACACTATTGACTTCATCTTCCAATCGTGGCCAATCTTCATCAGCTTGAATCCAGAATATATTCGGATGATGTTTGAGCCGATCTTGTCCTACCTTGACGCAGGCCGCTTTCCACGGCTTTTTACGATACATGACATAGGGACGCACTATCCAAATGCGACCGGCCATGACGACGGCGTGGCGGAGCATATGCCGATATTCTCGACCTCCTCATTATTCATCCTGCTCTATGCATATCAGAAGCTGAGTGGTGATACCGAGTACGCTGCTGGCTACGAGAAGCTACTCAAAGGTTATGCGGACTGGCTTGCCGAGCCACGATCGCTCTATCCAAGGCGCCAGCTCATTAGCGTGGATGTGATCCGACCTTCGGCAAACCAGACAGGGCTTGCTATTCAAGCTGCGATAGGCCTTGAGGCTGCGGCCCAACTGTTGGGCGATAGCACGTACTCCGAAGTTGCTGCGAGCAACGTCGAGGCTCTTTACTACGGAGGTCTCGGGCTGGATGGATCATCGCCTGCGGACAGTGAACACTTCACCTACAACTATGGCCGGAACAAGACGTGGAATGTGCTCTTCCCATCGTATTCGGATGTCGTTCTGGATCTGAGGACGTTTCCACAAGAAGCTTGGGATATGCAGTCCGATTGGTACTTGAAGCAGATGAAAGATGGTGGCCTCAAGTTTGCCGGACCGAGCGACGGATACCCTGGCAACAATCTCAATTGGGGGCTTACGGATTGGAGTCAGTCATGCCCTCACAATATTGGCTCCATCGATAAACTGACAAAGTGTAGATATCGTCGCTGCATCAGTGTCTTCCGAAGCCGTCCAGGAGATTGTGGTCAACACCACACACGCCTTCATGACCAACGGCCAGAACTCTATACCGTTTGGCACCAAGTACATTGTTGAATGTGCTCAGGAAGGCTTGTGGATTGGAAACCAGAATCGCGCAAGTGTTGGAAGTCATTTCGCATTGATGGCACTTCGGGAAGGCACGTGGTATGGACGGTGAACTCGGTTCTTACAGACTGTCTCGATGTTCCAGTAGCAAGCTACATAGCCATTAATATGTCTTTGTCGATGGCATTTGTGACAGTGGAACTTCAAGAATTCAGACGCAAAGAGTCTCAAAGCATAAACCTCCACCGCGGATCGCCGTCACCTTTCAAACCACCGGCACCACCCACGATGCCAGACCCCGGATGGTCCCTCTCTTTCTTCTGATTGACTCTGTCGAGGTACCCTAAAGCCCCGAGTAGAGAGGTCAGCAAGTGTCTCCGAGCTATAGACAGGGAGTAGAAGGTCTCAGAGCGCCACACGGGGCGTGAAGCTGTCTCGGAGAACCCTTCCACCCATCAGTTTGACGTACACCAGATAAATCCTGTCAAGCACGCGCTGATGATGGTGTAGGCGAGGGCCACAGAGTGACCAACGACAAACCTTGGGCTATCCCCCGCTCGATACTAGAGAACGTCAGCAACAGAACGGGCGTCCTGCCACAGTCAGTGACGTACTATCTGTGTTCTGGAAATGAGGTCAGCAATAACACCTAAGAGTCGGACCTCGGCAGAGTGACTTACCCTATAATGGCACCACAGTTCCTGCAGGCAAGGGCAAAAGGGTCAGCGAACATCTTAAACAGGTCAGGGTTTGTTACCCGATCGAAATTTGGAGCGCGTTGGCTACCGCACGCTTGGTCTGTCCGCCGACGTTGACGGCCGGCCAGCTAAGCACAAGACCAGTCGTAGGATAGATCCCCGCGGCAGCGAAGAAGGTGCCGACGTAAGAGACCGCAGGATGTGCCGTCGGATCTGTGTTGGACAGCAAGATACAGTAGCCGATCGAAGCTGTCAGCGCTGAAGCGATCAGGAAAGGAGCCCTTCTTCCAACCCGCTCGCTGATGTATGCGACCACCACCGTCAGAATCGTCGCGACAGCATACGGCGGGATCGTCATCAGCTGCGCAATTGCTGAGCTATAGCCAAGGTTTGCAATGATCGTAGGGAGAAACAAGCTCAGTGTGTACAGCGGTAGGCTCATGAAATGGAAACCGAAACAATAGAGCCAGCACTTTGGATCCGACAAGCAAAGCTTGACGTTAGCCCAGGAGAAACCTTCGTTGTCAGAACTGTCACCATCAGCAGCGAGGCGCTTGATGATGAAAGCGCGCTCTTTCGGGTTCAGGAACTTCGCTGTATCTGGGTAGTTGCAGATGAACCAGTACGCTGCCACGCCGACGACAACCGTCAACAGGCCTTCGAGGATGAACTGCAGTACAGTCGTCAGCTAACAGCCGGATCGCCTTAATAAGAGAGTCGTGACGAAAGCAGACGAACGTACGATCCAGCGCCATCCACCGTATCCTCCGACTCCATCCATATGTGCAATCCCATAAGCAAGGATTCCACCGAACGCACCCGCTAGAGCTGCAGCGGAGAAGAACATGGCGATGCGGAACTGTCTCTCCTTCCGCAGATACCACATCGACAGATAGAAAACAGCCCCAGGGAACAGACCAGACTCGACCGAGCCCAGGAAGAAACGCCCCGCGTAGAAGCCGGCCTTGCTTTGCACCACCCCCAGCAGAGTCGCAACAATCCCCCATGTTACTGTCAAGGTGGGAAGCCAGAACCTCGGGGTTGTACGCTTGAGGATGATGTTGCAAGGTATCTCGAAGAGTACATAGCCCAGGAAGAACAGCGTCAGCCCACTGAGGTACTGGCCATCGGAGATGTTCAAGTCCTCTGCCAGGCCTTCGACTTTTGCGTTGGCCACATTGCTCCTGTCCAAGAAAGATAGAAGATATAGTACAATGATTGCCGGAAGCAGTCTCCAGTCTAGCTTCCGGATGAGTGTGCGTTCGTTGAGGTCGCCGCCTTCCTCGAGGTCTCCAGAAACGTCCGAGAGTTGGCTCGGAGGCTGGTCGGTGGTCTTTTCTGCCATCTGCATGGTTGTGTGGGAGGAATGGAATAGAGTTCGAGACGACTCGCAGATCGCAAACACGCGAGCTATATTGATACAATAACAGACGATAGAACACTTAGAAAAGCAAACAGTGAGACGGTCATATCCAAGAAGATGAGATCATTACCTACAGCCACGTTGTCTTGGGTGTCAAGGATGCACAGGATCCGTGATGCCTTCCGCGGTCGCTTTCCGTTGTGATGAGGATACCAGATACTCTACCTGCCTCGAGCGGTTAGACGTGCTGTACAACGACCCAGTAAGAGCCTCTCCTGAAGGCGTAAGGCCTCATCGTACCCACAGAACGCCCGCGGATGCGGCTCCATTGACACGTGATGGTGGGCTCCAAGTGAAATACACAATCTGCAGAGTGAATGGCGTGCTCGGTACCTGACGATCTCCTGTCAGGCGTGCTTGATTGCCGCCGCCGACCATCTCGACCATCTGGCCGACCTCGCCGAAGTCGACGATGTGCGTCAGGGTGGGGTCATTGTGGAAGTGTTGATAGAAAAGCGACTTCTTTATTGAAATATTGTCTACAAGAGAAGTTGGAGTGTTGCTGAAAGTACAATTCACACCGAGGTCAAAGCTCCTTCCTAAACAAGACGAACAACCAAACCCGCGAACCACAATGGCTCCAGGCGTGCTACTCGACGATACTGAGGCCCCGCATACGCTCTCCGCCAAACGACTGAACAGCCAAGCACCCAGAGACGTGTTTCCAGACGGCATAAAGACATCGGGCCAGCATCCACCACTCTACGACCAGCTTTGTGGCTATGAGCAGTTTCCCCAAGAGATTACAGGACCTACTCTGTGGAGACCTGAAGATTACCAGGAACATCCAGATCGATGGGTCCATCGGTTCACGGAAGACGAGAAGGTGGAGCTGGGCGATGCAGCGGACGCTTTCATGAAGTCCGGAACACAGATGACTGGAATGACGAAGGACAACTTCCCATTGCCCAAGCTTGGAAAGCTGATGGACGAGATCCGAGAGGATGTCATCAACGGCAAGGGCTTCATACTAATGAAGGGCTTCCCGACCGAGGAGTGGGGCGTGGACAAGTCGGCTACGGTGAGTCTTTGATGGGTAAAAGGGTAACCGTTGACATATGTCTACGGGTGACTCTTGTCTAAAACACTGCTGACCCTTTTACCTTTCGACTTCTAGGCCTACGTGGGCTTAGGAACGTATCTCGGATATTTCGTATCGCAGAACGGGAAGGGACATATTCTCGGCCACGTTAAGGACCTTGGAGACGACCCAACTCAGATTCACCGTGTCAGGATATACAGGACGAACGCAAGACAGTTCTTCCATGCTGATACTTCGGATATCGTTGGACTGTTGTGCATCCATCGTGCGCTTGAGGGCGGGGAGAGCGATATCGCCTCAGTTCACCATGTATACAACACGCTCCAGCGAGAACGGCCTGATGTTATCAAGACCTTGACGACTCCGAATTGGTACTTCGACCGCAAGGGGGAAGTTAGCAAAGGCGAGGATGAGTAAGCAGTTCATCGCAGCTTCACCAGTCTTCTTACTGACGGTTCGGCAGGTGGATTCGGACCCAAATCCTCTACATCGAGCCCTCAGGCAAAGGCCGAGTCTATTGCAAGTGAGTGACAATCATCCCCCCCAAAGCGCTGGGTAGAAGGCTCAGCACGTGTCTCGGACTTCGACATCGAGCTTGGAAGGTCTCAGAGCGCTGCTTAGTGCGCGATGCTGTCTCGGGGAGCCCTATTTCCAATCGGCTTGGCACGCACCATGCGAAGAATGTATGCTGACCACCCCGCAGATGGGATCCATACTTCGTCCGCTCCTTGACACGCTTTTCGGACGCTGGCAAGGTGCCGCCACTCTCGTCAGAACAACTCGACGCGCTTCAGGTCCTTGAGGATACGTGTATGCGCCTACGCCTCCACATGGTTCTGGAAGTTGGCGATATCCAGTGGCTATCGAACGAGCATGTCCTGCATTCGAGAACAGCATATAAGGATCACCCAGCGCCGAGTCCCAGGCGGCAGCTCATGCGGCTATGGCTGTCGACTCCTGAGTCCGAGGGCGGGTGGCATTTGCCGTTCCCCGATAGCAACGAGAAGAAGCGCGGTGGTGTGCAAGTCGATGATACGCCGCCCAAGTATCCGCTTGATGGAGAGTGATTGGTGCAGGTAGTGTTAGCACATATAGAGTAGTCTAACTCATGTGGAATTTGCTTGAATATTCGTTCTATGGAGAGTGATCGATGCAGGCAATATTGCGTGCCTGCACGCTCGTCGAATTCTGGAACGTCGTTCATATGCCGCCAAGGCTTCGGTACTTCGGTAATAGCCGGCACTAGTTTGACGCTTCTCCTTTGAAGGTTCCACGCGCAACTTCATCTCTCGACATCAACTCACCATCGCCAACATGTCGTGGAGAAGCAACGTCGGCCAGACAGGTGCCAACACCATCCCTCTGGGCAATCGTCGTCGCTTCGGCGGTGAAGATGGGCCAGAGGAGAATGGCGGCGGCGGCGCCTACGAGACCAAGCGTGGCCGTAGTCCAGAACGCCAGGAACCAGAACTGAACCCCGACGGCACCAAGAAGCGTCGCAAGCGCAACCGATGGGGAGATGCATCGGACAATAAGGCCGCCGGTCTCATGAACCTGTCAACAGCCATCACCGCGCCCATGACTGCTGAGCAGCTGGACGCCTACGTTACTCATCTGCGTGTGGAGGAGATCAGCCAGAAGCTCAGGATCAACGACGTGGTCCCAGCGGATGGTGACAGGTGAGTGCCTTGCCTCCTAACCACACGAATACCTCACTGACACAATCGCGCAGATCTCCTTCACCGCCGCCGCAGTACGATAACTTCGGTCGCCGTGTAAACACTCGCGAGTTTCGCTACAAGAAGAAGCTTGAAGAGGAGCGTCACAAGCTCATCGAAAAGGCGATGAAGCTCATCCCGAGCTACCATCCACCATCTGACTATAGGCGTCCAACCAAGACGCAGGAGAAGGTCTACGTGCCTGTCAACGACTACCCGGAAATTAACTTCAGTACGATCTCTAACCCACTAACCCCCTTCCTCCTTCCCTATACAACAGCAATATGTGCTCTGCACCAGGTGTTCATGGCGATCGAAAGCCACACTAACCCTGCTGTGCTAACCACTCACATCTGTAAATACTATCAGAACAATGACTAACACTTAGCTCTTCTTTTACTAACAGTCGGCCTTCTCATCGGACCACGCGGCAATACTCTGAAGAAAATGGAGACTGAGTCCGGCGCCAAAATCGCAATCCGTGGCAAAGGCTCTGTGAAAGAAGGAAAGGGCAAATCTGACGCTGCTCACGCCAGCAACCAAGACGAGGATCTACACTGCCTGATCATGGCCGACACGGAGGAGAAAGTCAACAAAGCAAAGAAGCTGATTCACCAAGTCATCGAAACGGTATGTACAGTGAGGTGTCCATCTGCCTTGAAGCATACTAACATACTACAGGCTGCCTCGACACCGGAAACCCAAAACGAGCTCAAGCGCAACCAGCTCCGCGAGCTTGCCGCCCTCAACGGTACCCTTCGTGACGACGAGAATCAAGCCTGCCAGAACTGCGGCGAAATCGGTCACCGCAAGTACGACTGCCCACAAGCTCGCAATTACACTGCCAACATCATCTGTCGCGTGTGTGGTAACGCTGGCCACATGGCTCGCGACTGCCCGGATCGTGCGCGTGGCGGCAACTACCGCGATCTGCCTGCACGACCAAGCATTCAGAACTCCGCAGACACTGAGTACGAGAAGTTGATGAACGAGCTCGGAGGCGCAGACGGACCACCAAGGCAGATTGGGTGGGACAACGGACAAGGCGATGGCGACGGCCAAGCGAACGTCAAGCCGTGGCAGCGTGGACCGACCGGTGCACCTGCTCCGTGGCAACAAAATCGTCAGCAGGGTGGCGCAGCACCATGGGCCAACCAGAGCCGCGGTGGACACGATGGTGGCTATCAGGGTGGTCAGGGTGGTCCTCCGCCGCCCCCGCCAGGTGGCAGTCTCCCTCCGTGGCAGCAGAACCAAGGTCAGCGCGGCGGTCAGGCTCCATGGCAACAACCCCAGCAGCAACAGTACGCTCCGTGGCAGCAGCAGCAGCAGCAGTACGACGCTCCGCCACCGCCGCCACCGTCTGACATCCCACCTCCACCTCCGCCACCTCCGGCGTAGTCTTCTCACAAATCCCTCGACCCTCGACGATTCTGTGGAGATGGACTACAAGGAACTGGCTCGGAACAACGGAAGCAACACACTGACACAAGGTAAGCTCGACGGATGATTCATACATTGGCGACTGGCGTGGCATGGCATGGTATCGGGAGGCAATGGCGGTTACGCGTCATTGGCAGCACAGAGAGCTTCTCAGTACTGTCATGTAGCATTGAAAGAATGGTGATTGAACGAGAAACTTCGCATGTGACAGCATTGTTCATGTCCAGGCAGTGTTGCCAAATCAGGCTTGATGAGCCGCTCTCCTTCCTCTTTCGGCGACACGCAGACTCCCTGGCACGGCAGGATCGCGTCTCCGAGGGGTTGGCCGAACAGGCACCTGGAAAGACAACTGTAATGCCATTTTAGCCGCTGCTCGCACATCGAGCTGATGTGACCTACCATAAAAATACATGTAAACGTCGACCAGATCTTGTGACTTCATCAATCATGGAAAAGCAAGGTGCTGCCACCCCCGCAGCAGCGGACGACTCTTTCGTGGCGCCTCGACAACAACAACACCGGATCTCAAGATCAAGATGGCCACTCATCGTCGCAGCACTGCTTCTTGCAGTGTGGTCGCTTCGACCGCGACAAGGCACTTGGTTTCCACTCCGTGACTCGAACCCATCTCCGGCTGTTTCCAAATCTTTCAGCTGGGACGAGGTACGAGCAAAACCGTACCTCGACTACCACGACTGCTACGATGATCTCTCCGAGGGCGGCTTCAAGTGCGCCCGTCTGGAGCTGCCGATGGACTACTGGAACGGCACCACCGATGCAACAGTGAGTATCGCTATCCTCAAGAGCCCGGCCGCTGTCCCAGTCACGCACCCAAAGTACGGCGGTCCCATCCTCCTCAACCCCGGCGGACCCGGCGGCTCAGGGACGTCCTTCGCGGTAATGGTAGCCGATGCTTTTCGCCAACTTGTCGACGACGAGGACGGCAAGTACTTCGACTTCATCGGCTTCGATCCACGCGGCGTGGGATTCAGCACACCGGCGATAAGGTGTCTCGATGATCCGTTACTTGAGCAGAGCTGGGCAGTGCGGACGCTGGAGGAGGGCGTGTTTGGTGCTTCTGATGCTGCGTTTGGGAGGTTGTGGTCTATCGGTACTGCGAGGCTGAAGAGCTGCTCGTTGCCGAGGACGGATGGGGAAGCTGATATCAGGAAGTATGCTAGTACTGCGTCTGTGGCGAGAGATATGGTTGAGATTGTTGAGCGGCATGGGGAGTGGCGTGAGAAGGAGGCTGAGAGGTTGATGAGCGAAGGGCGTACCTCTCCGGGGCGGCAGTTTAGCAAGTCTGCTGTGGAGGTGCCGGAGGTACTGAAACATCATGTTGGGAAGGAGAAGTTGAACTACTGGGGCTTCAGCTATGGCACCTATTTGGTAAGTACAGACGGATGACAAGGTCCCCGTTAGCAGATGTCTGTGGGCGTCTCTTCTCCGAGACATTGCTAATCCTTGTGGTCGTGTAGGGCAACACCTTTGCAGCCATGTTTCCGGACCGTGTCCACCGTCTCATTGTGGATGGCGTCGTTGATGCTTACGACTACAAGAAAACGATATGGATGGACAACCTCGTCGACACCGAGAAGGACATGGACCTGCTCTACTACCACTGCGCTCGAGTTGGGTACCCAACTTGCGCTCTCGCTAATGTCACAGGAAAGACAACCGAGGAATGCGTGAAGAACAGGACGCTCAACATCCTCCAGAGCCTCTACCACAACCCACTGCCAGTTATCGACGCAGCAAGTCCAGAAGTGGTGACGTTCAGCGATATCAAGTGGATCGTTTTCATGACGCTGTATAGCCCACTACAAGGCTTCCCCTATCTTGCGAGTCTACTGGCCGATATCGAGCGTGGTGATGGCAGCGCGATCGCTGATTTTCTGCGAGCCGTCCATACGTTCTCGTGTCCTGCTGATGAGACTTCAGCCCAGCAGCAGGCGATGCAAGAACGCAAGATTGATGCAACTTCGGGAGGATTAGGCTTGATGCAGCAAGATGCCACCCTCGCTATTGCATGTGGAGATGGAGATGATCAAAGCTGGCTAACACGAGATGGCTTCCGTGAGCATATTGCTAACCTCACGAAGCTATCTCCGTCGTAAGTATCCATGACTTGTGAAATTTCATGCTTGAGACAACGCTGAACTTCCGCAGGATCGGTGAGATGTGGGCTGAGATAAGAATGGGGTGTGTTCACTGGCAAATCCGACCCGTCCATCGTTTCGAGGGACTATGGGTCGGCAACACAAGCCATCCACTCCTCGAGATCGGTAACATCGCAGACCCAGTTACACCCGGCCGCTTCGCGAAGAAGATGGCGAAAGGCTTCCCAGGCGCCGTTGCACTTATCCAAGACTCGGCAGGCCATTGCTCGCTGGCGGCGCCCAGCAAGTGCACGATGGGGTACGTGAAGCAGTACTTCCAGACTGGCGAGCTACCCCCGGAAGATACGTTGTGCAAAGCAGATGCTCTGCCTTTTGGGCCTGCACCAGGCGAGTATGCTGTCCATGACATTGAGACGGCTCGGCTGGTGGAAGCACAGGCTACGATCGCCAAAGCTATGTACGCCGCGGGCGGTGGCTTCTTGAGCAGTGTTTCGAGCAGACACGCTGGTATGCGCGATGCATTGTGGACGTAGATCTGTCACAGGGCATCACGGAGGACATAGTCGGATATGTGCGGAGATACCACTCCACTTTGTACCTCCCGTCTCTCGCAAATCTCAGCCCTCGCGAAAACCCGCTCGTCTATGGAAGGCGCTTGTCGTGCACTTCGAACAAAAGTTGATGCCTGCACAGGCAACGACCTCAGCTTCCTGCGAGCTGCATTGGATCCCATAACCGAGACTTGCAGATCTTGCGAGCTTGCTTCGGAAACCAATCGAGTGGTCCATCAAGTCGCAGAAATGTTGCTGACCTTTCCAACTAGTCAGGCGATGTCTTCTTGTACCTCTGTGCTCGTAAGGACTCTTAAGCGTTCCAGGCAGCTCTCAATCTATCTAGTTCTGCCGTCGGCCGTGGAGAAAGTGTCTCATTTTGCATCGACAGTCCGCCAACACCATTATACGATCAACCAAGATGGGCAACTCTCAATCCAACTACCGGACTTACCAGAAGCTATATCATGTTATGCCACTGGTTGACAGTTCTGGTCCCGCAACCAGCTGGTTCGATAAGTCGTCGAAACCTTTTGCGGACGAGAAAGACCGGGATCAATTCATATGTAAGGCCCACAACGGCATACTTCCCAGAACCCATCGCTGACCCGCTTGACAGATGCCGCGATAACATGCCTCTCGCAGAACGGGAAGCTCAACCTGGAAGAACACTCTTTCCGACTTCTGTATTCTCGTCGGGAGAATGATCGCATGGTAGCTCGCCTGGTAGCGGAAAAGGAAGGCGTGATCAAAGCCCAGGTTGAACCGAACGAAGACGGCAAAGATCAAGCAGAGGCATTGAAGGCACTACGCCGGCACATCGAACTTGCGCTCGATCGGATCTTGAGAGATGTTCCTGGTGCGTCGAGTCTCCCGGCCAGTAGGTCGCCTCTGGCGATAGCAGGGCCGAGTTCGAGGGTGTCGCCGCCAGTCTTACCTGCGAGACCTTCTTTTCCCACCGAAGAACAAGGGTCGAGTCGAAGCAATGTTCCTGCTGAGGCGCCACTGGCATATGGGAGGGCTGTCAAAGACTGGCGATCGTTGGACGATGCGAAAGAGAAAGGACCGCCGCTGTGAGCGTCCATTGTATGTCGTCTGGTATGGAGTTTTTGGCGTGAAAGGCTGCTGTGGAAGAATGATCTCGCGGGCAACATATTACGATATGTCGCATAAGGGCCTCTCCGTGCTTTCTCTGTCACGATAGTCTATACTGAAGGGAGAGTAATAAGCAAAGTATCTTCTAGGCGTCCTAGGTGATCCACGTGTTGCTTTTCGTCCATTCTGATGGCTCGCATTACAGCATCCTGAGATCTCTGTATCGGGGAGCTGATGAAGCCAAGATCAATGGGTTCCCGTGTCGACGTTCGTTGGACCTTTGAACGGAGATAGAATCTAGGTAGACAGAATGCCCACCGACGCACTGAGTTCAGCCCGACAAGGGTCTGCTCCCGTCTGTGGCTGTGTACTGCAATGCTTGTTGACCTCTACCGTTCATGCTCCAACAACAGGTAACCGCCGCTCAGCCACAGAGATGTATGTGATCAGCGACCTGACAGCTGAACTGTTACAAGAACGATATAGACTCGTGCGGTGTGCCACCGACCGTCCACAATTACCTGAAACATTCGCAACGATGGGTAACGTACAATCTGGCCTGGTCTATCGCAAGCTTGCCAAAGAAATCCCACCTGTCAAGACGATGGGCCACGACGACAACTGGAACTATACGAATGTCGGTTGGAAAGTCTTCGAGGACGATCGTGATCGAGAACAATTCATCTGTAGGTTGTTCCTGGCGATGAAGCATCTGTAAACCCTCATGGTCTGATCAGAAGACCAGGTTCTCTTATCACAGTTGCCACGTCGAATGGTCTCACGAAGCTCGACGACCACGACTTTAAGCTCCTATACGCCCGGCGAGAAGGCAACGAAGAACGGCTGGTAGCCCGTATCGTCGCTATTAAGGAGGGAGTCATTAGAGCGAAGATCGAGCCGGAGATGGATGGTGTGAACCAGGAAGAAGCGTTCAAAGCGTTGCGTAAGGATGTGGAGGTCAAGCTCGATCGCATCCTTCAGGCGATCCCGGATAGAGACGAAGCTGGCAGTCTATCTGTCGCAGGATCGAGTCGTACTGAGGCTCCGCCAGCATACAATAGTCCTGATGTTGGAATAGCTTCGAGAGGGGCGAAGAAGTGACGCCTCCAGGATGTAGTTATTCAGTACGAATCCACGTGCAGTTGGCCAGCTTTGCTTCAGAACATTCTCGCATATCCCAGTAAAAAGACTCATGGCCGTCCTTGTTTCATGTCGAAAGCGTGAAGACCTCATTTGGTAGCTCTCACGACCCAAAGCGGGTCTCGCGAGTTCATGCCCATCCAGCTCATAATGCCCTGTAGTCCTTGTTGAGGAGACGCTTGGTCGCTCGCACCGGCCTTGCCATTGCTAAGCTCCACAATCTCAATATTCTGCCAACCAGCAAAGTGAAGAAAGTCGCCAACCATCAGCAGTCTCTCTTCCTCCTCAACGCGCAGCCATTTGCTGATAGCTTTCGTCGGAAAGCACCGATTTGAGATCGTCAAATGGACCGAGCCTCCAGTCTTGGTAGCCTCGCGCAAACTTTTCAGCACTTCCACCGGTTGAGTCAAGTAATCGATCGATACCACGTTTGTGGAGGCGTCTAATTTACCGGCATCATCGTCGCTTATGGCATCAGCCTTCTGTAGAGCCGCAGATATATCTGGGTTGTCGTTGAGATCGATCAGAAGCCTGCCGGTGTTCAGGACTTTATTCGCCTCAAGTTCCGCCTTGTTCATACCCATGCCGATGACTTTCAGCTCGCCATTGGCGGCAGCGTCTTCGATAGGCCTGGGATAATGCGAGATCCAGCTCGAACAGAAGTCCAGAATCTTGCCTCTTCTCGGTAACGTGCCATCATAGTATGTGCAGAGAGTTGTTATGGCAGCGTCGTCAATGTGCGTCAAGAGGCGTGGAGCGCTATAGAACGAGGCATCCGGAGAAGAGTCCTGCCTAGTAAAGTCGGATGGATTGTACGGCCAGCTACTGTATCGAGGCGTGTACTGTTTGACAGGCCAGTCATGACTTCCGGCCGACATAGCGATGGACCTGAACGTCTGGGTCAAGCCTAGGGCCACAAGAAAGCCTCCTGAGAGACCGAACAATGGTAGCGGGCGTAGCAAGGGCCGGAAGGTAGACAGCATCTGCTGTATCGATATACGAATCGATCGATTTCCGACTTTCCAGACTTGCAATCACTGTTCGAGCAGTTGCTGATATGCTAAGATATGACCAGGAGTTTGAGACCAATCTCATACTGGAGAGTGACGTATAGAACTCCCGAAAATAGTTAGGCTCGGATATAAGCACATATATCCGATTCCAGACGAAGAACATAGAATTGAGGATGCCTCACATTGATTCTCCGCCGTAACAACGGTAGTATCGATTCGTTCTCAAACCTCTTAATAGACGGCAGCTGCGAGTGATTCTGGAGAGCCTTCGGTTCTATTTCTAGACTACCTTACAATTGCGAGGACGCTTTCTCTGGCTGTATCGCGAACAGCTTATTAAACATATTGTTGGGGTCATACTGGCCCTTGATCTTCTGCAGACGAGGATAGTTGTCCCCGTATACATCTTTCGAGATCTCATCGTATTGGTCGTAATTGCCGTATAACAAAACAGCTCCCTTGCTCCCACGCACACTCGCACCGCCTTCTATTCCTCCACTGGCTTTGGCACCGTGGTTCTCAATCTCCTTCTTGAACATTGTACTGATATCCCGAGCGAATTGACGACATCGGACGTCGTTCTCCGGTTTCGACCTAGATACAGAAGAGTGTAAGGGTCAGCAGTGTCCCAGATTCAAGAACCTTTTCGTGGAGCGATAACTACCACATGGGCATCACCAGACTGTTGAAATGATAGCCCCGGTTAGCGAAGCTGCCTTGGTCGAGTGTTGCGACTTTGACTGGGTCGTAGAGTTCCCAAGCAACGACACTTGGGGCTGCGTCTTCGCAGGTATCAATAAAGCCATCGTATGCACCCTTGATGTCGTGCACGAACTGTTCCCGGATAGGCATCATGTGGGCGGCTCCTTTCATGGAACTCCTCATGCCGTACATCGCCGGCACAAGCTTATTCGCGTTGGGATAGGCGTCCTGTTGAGGTAAGCATTGGTCTAAAGTGTAGTCATTTCTAGGAAGCTTCTACTCACCAACCTCATCTGGTTTACGATTGGCCCAATGTCGAAGAATGGCTGGAAGATCTTCTTGCCCTCCTCCTCGGGTCCATCATACACGGCGTTCATCAACACCGCGGTCTTCCCACCAAGAGGCGGTGGCTTTGCGAAACCAACAAGACTCATTGCTCGACCAAGGCTCTTCGTTTGCGGTCCTTGCGGAGTCTCCTGGACCTTGTATAGCTCGTTGAGGGCCGCAACAAGTTTGGAGATAACTTCGGTTTCAGCTGGAAACAGCATAGTACCCATGTATATCTTCTCCTGGGGATATGCTTGCAAGACGAATTCGGTAGTGACACCAAAGTTCTGCCCTGCTCCGTTTAGAGCCCAGAAGAGGTCAGAGTTCTCCTCCTTGGACGATCTTTTGATCTCGCCATTAGCGAGCACAGTCTCGAAAGACACCGTGTTGTCGATAACCAGTCCATATGCTCCGGAAAGGACTCCGTACCCGCCTCCAAGTGTGAGACCGCCGACACCGGTATCTGCTACTGTACCTCCAACGGTGGCTAGTCCATGGTTCCAGGCGGCTTCGTCGACGTCTGACCAGAGCGCACCGCCTTGGATATACAGTAGCCGTTTCTCGGGATCGACGTCGACCTTCCTCATCTTGCTCTGCAGATCGATGAGGATGCCACCATTGGTACTGGAGACCCCAGCAGTTGAATGGCCTCCTCCCTTCACAGCTAGGTCCAGTCCATTCTCAGCAGCGTACTTGATCGCAATCGACACGTCCTGGGCACATGTGGGTGCTACAGCAACCCCGGCGGGTTTCTCAGCTGCCTTCGACCATCGTTCAATCGATTTGTCGTATCCGCTGTCAGAAGGACCTCGGACTTCAGCATTCGTCCCGCTTAATAGCTGCTTGAGTTTGTCGATGTCGTCTGTAGTGACAAGCCTTTTGCTGTCCGCCATGGAGCCCATGTTCGATCCAAGATTGCTTGAGGCAGTATACCAGGATTCTCGAAGAAACGAGAAGGACGACGATGTGTTTTATAGCCGATCGCTTCCAGGTCAGCTTCGGGTTGTGTTCTGAACAGCTCGGAAATCCGCTCACCCCACCTCACTTCATGACCCAAGGCGAACAGCTGGAGTGGATAAGCTAGACGGAGAGCTGACGGCTCAGCTGTTGATTCCAACGACCAAATCGAGTCGTTGGCAAGCTACATGTACTTACCATAGGGTTCACGCGCTTGATCGGACTAAACCACCTTGGCATACGTGGTTCGGAACGATTGACAGACGTTCGTTGTGAGATTGACTATAGCTCAATAACTCATCAGAGCGAGGATTAAATCACAAGCTGCACCCCCTACACTGCATCTCAATACTCAAGCCTCTCCAAATGTTCGCGGCACAAACATACAGCCAACCGAGCTCCTCTTCCACTACCGTGGTCCTGATTCCATGTCGTTCGTCCGACGAACAATGAACCACTAACTCTGCCCAACGATGTCGAGAATGCCCTAACCTTTGATAACGTGGAAGACCTCCGCTTACTGCTTGTAGTGATGAGCACAAAGACCACTCTTTCCAGTAGCGCCAGTCGCAATTGTCGTAGGGAGAGAGTCTGCGGGTGTCTTCGAAGCAGATATGAGAGTCTTCCAGGTCAGTCCTGGGTCACAGCGAGGGTTCGAGAAATGCTCGGGCGCCTGCTGGTCTGTTGCTCCAGCTTGAGGACCGGGATCTGAGACGTAATCGAGTATGTGGAGGATCGTGTGCGCCTCGGAAGATAGAAGTCTGGTCGGAGAAGCGAAGATAGTAGCAAGCGCCGTTCCAGACTCCACCTCACTCAATAATAAACTCCTGCCCCAACTCCACAAGCCCATCCCCCGCCTTCGTCAACGCGCTCCAAACCGGCATAAACCTCGCAACCTCATCCCACGCCGGAATAACCCCCGGAACATTGACATCGTTCCACATACACACAGCCTTCCCCTTCTGCCCCTTAGTTTTGCCGTCAGCCCACGCCACAGAAAGCTTGAAATTCTTGCCCCACTCGCGACTGAAGAGCTTGATCTCTTTACTGCCGCCGTCAGCGACGGACTGGTATCGCGGATCGTGCGCTGCGTCTTCGATCTGCACTTCAGAGACTGGGTTGTCGAAGGCGAGACGGCATGCTTTCGAGCTGGTGCTGCGGATATGGATGTGGACTGGGCTATTGTCCTTGGAGGTGATGGTGCGGAAGCTCTCGCTCTTGTTCTTGCTGGAGTGTCCAGCGATTTCGGGGTGTTGGTGCGCGGTAGCATCAGGCGCCAAACCAGTCCAAGAGCAAGCTTGCAATCCATTCTTCGGTACGCCTACAGCGCTGTGCTTGCCGCATCTTATCTTTTGCCCAGTAGCGCTTGGGAGCTCTGCGATGATGTCTTGGAGGTAGCCGTCGAGTCCTATAAGTGTGACGTTGTTGTGGTTGTAATCTGCGAGATCGTTGACCTGCTGGACGAAGTAGATCTTCAGCCGAGCATCGGATGAGAACGGAAAGGCGAGGAGATTGTAAATCAGACAGCCGACGAAGACCAGGAACAAAAGCCCTGCGATCTTTGTGCTGAAGCGATGCAGGAATGGTGTCAGAGGTAGTAGAAGCAGCACCGCGAGCATCGCGATAAAAAGGTAGATTGGCAGGACCGGGTTGCCGTCCGCTGGAGTCTGGTGAAGTGCGCTTGTAAGCAGGAGAGCGATCTGACCGACCACGATGATGTTGATAGGTGCGATCAGTAGCAGCTGAAGGACCCATGTCCATTGTGGTAGACTGCTTGACCACGGCTGTTCGTCTCCATAGGCCTGGTTAAGAAACTTGTCTTCTGTGGCTTCGACTTCCTCGTCAAGCTGCGTTCGCTTGCCGATGTTCTTGCCGAACGTGTTGCCTCCTCGCCGATCACTACCACTGAAAAGTCCACTGCGCTCCGTAGCACCACCCTCGTCCTCATCGTCAGCCGCAGCCGGACGGGCGCGGCTCCCGCTTAATACGCTGCGAGAAGAACGGCTACCAGGTCGACCGGAACGCCCGTGGATCTCCTGCTCAGCACCGGACACGTGCTCAACATAAGCAGTCTTCGTCGGCAGAGCGAACAGTTCCAGATAAGAAATCAATAGAGCAGCGAAAACAGCCAAGTTGTAAATCACAACGAAGTAGCCCGAGCCGAGATCGAAGTTATTCTCGCCGACTGTGGCACCGACAAGCATCACCCACGTCAGCGCATAAAGCCACATAAGGATGTACATCCGCTGGAGAGCAGTCGGTCGGATCTGATCAGCTCCAACAAGGAAAAACCAAGCAACGATGAACCAAGCGGATAGCATCATAGCCCATACAGCGTATTCGCTGCTGTACAGTATGTGAGGGTTGATCTTCGTAAGCAGGTATGCCAGAGCCAAGACAGCGGCTGTAGCGACCACGAAGGCCAATGGGAAGCGGAAGAGTCCGCGCATGCCGCTGAAGTGGACAGCTTCGTCATCGTCCTCGGAGTGCAGATATTGTCGCTTTGAGAGGGGATACCATTTGCCTTGCTTCCGGATGATGACCTCCAGAATGATCAAAAGAAGAGGTGCCGCGACCAGCAAGGTGATGGACAGCGCGAACAGAGTTGGTAGGCGTATCACAGCAAAGCTGCTACCCAGTAGGTCAAAGTAGACACTGTTGCTCCCGGAGCTGATGTCCAGCTTGCCATTCCTCCGCGTGGAGCCATCGAAGTCATCGCCTTCGTACGACGTCATGGCCTCTGTGGTCGCAAGAGCTGCCGAGAGCATGTGCCACAGCGATTCCGCGCTGGTATCCCTCGCATCATCTTGGTCAGTATGGTACCGCGCCCTAGGCTCGTAGAACGCAACATCGACACCTCTCATGCGATTATCGCCGTTGAAGACGCTGTAGTCAGTCCCAGATCGCACAAGGCCGCGTCGAAATCCGTCGCCACTTACCACGTTCCCGAATGGATGCGGGCTCTTGTAGAGCTTTGTAACTTCAGCATCGGTCGATCTGAACAGCATGGCTCGACCTCCAGCACCAGCACCTTCCAGATTCAGAAACATATGCGTGAACTGCGACAGCGGATGTCGCAGGAACTCGTGCGCGCCGTACAACCCATCCTCCTCGTTATTGTTCAACAGCGCCACCAGCCCTCGCTTCGGCTGATTCCCTTCGGTCGTGAAGTACGAGATGAGCTGCAGAATACTCACCACACCCACCCCATCGTCCGTAGCTCCGTATCCAGAGCTCACGGAGTCGTAATGCGCATTGACGAGCACACCACCCTGCCCCTCATACCTCTCCGTGCTGTTCCACCAGTCCTCCTTCGGATCTTCCTTCCCTCGAATGTACACCATAATATTCGTACTCTCCGAGTAACACGTACAAGGCTCCTTCCGAAAATCATCCACAAACGTAACATTACTCCTCCGATCATCGAACACCGTCACCGCCCTCGGCCTCTCCTTCACCCGCTCCTCTCGCATCCCCGTCTCATTAACCACCTTCCCCCCCACCCGTTCCAACAAGACCTTATAATCCGCCCCATTACTCTCCAACACCCCCTCAATCCTCTCAAGCAAATAACTTCTCACAACCTCATTCCTCCTGCTGTCGACAGGATGATGTCCATCACTAACAAACCCCAAATCCAACCACGCCTGCGTCAAATTCACCCCCTTCATGGGCGTGGGATCGCTCGGCACGGATGGGACGGTGGTGTGGATCCAGATTAAGACGGCGAAGAGGGCGATGTAGAGGGCGGAGGAGATGAGGGAGACTTGGGTGGGCACGAAACCGAAGGGGTTGTAGGAGGATTTTTTCGCCATAGCTGCAGCTCTTCTGTGTCAGTTCACCATGGTATTAATAATTTACAAGGGGTGACAAGGGAGATATAAGTATTCGAGTCGTCTAGAGATACAGCTCGAGTCTGGTTTCTGAGCAGTCGAGCGTTGAACAAGGTTTGATTGAAGCCCCAGAGAGCTCCATCCATGGCGCGGGGTGACTCGGTGACGACGTCGATCGATTTTTGTTGGCAGATGACCTTGATCACATGGGGCGTGTAATGGAATATGAGTGATCTGTATTCTTATTCCGAATGGTACCCTCTCATCGAATTGCTCTGTGGCCACAACAGTCTATCGTAGCTATCACGCTCGTTCGTAGCAACAACATCACTCGTCTCCATAGCGCCTTCCAACCATTGGGGGGTATCACGTATCATCTCATAGCAACCACAACCCATGCCTCCCAGAAACCATTTCAAACGTGTCCACCCATCATATCTCGTATCCCCTCTAATAACCCGTAGGATTGTTCGACCCAAACCATTCCGATCCACCAAAGATCCCCTGGATATCAATACTCGACATCATATCCCCCGGCGGCACCCCCTGCTGCTGTGCCCACCCATTAGGCGTCCCGATCCTCTGCTGTCCTGGCCCCAGACCCAGACCAAACGCCATATTCGCCGCCTGTGGCGGCTGTTGCTGCTGTCTCTGCTCAATGTACGGCGGCAAAGCGAAGAACTGCGCTTCCATATTATCGTCCCGTCGGCGAGAAGGCGGCACGTCCATCGGACTCGTAGCGTCGACGTTGCCGAAGCTCTGCACGGTGGAGTACGGGTTGTTCTTCGAGAAATGCTGGCTCGTCTCGAACGTCGTCAACGGCTGGCTGGGATAAATGAGCGGCTCGTCTTGCGAAGGGAAGATCATGCTAGAAAGGTCCGAGATCGCGGGATTGGGGTAGCTGGTTGGTGGTAGGGAGTACTGGTTCATGGCCTGGCTGATTGCGCTCGGTGTGCTGGACGAGTGCTGGTACATGTAACTGCTGGGGTTGAACTCGTGGCTGTTGGGCGTTTGTGGGCCCATGGTTGATGCGCCCGATTGCGACCAGGTGTCGTATAATGCGGGTGATATTCTCATAGGGTTCGGGATGCCATTCTTCGGGAACGTACTCGCTCTCTTGTTGAGGCCAGGGATAGGCTCGGGACGGGTGACGACAGAGACGTCGGGGTGACTGCGCGAGGCCTGCGGGACCTGAAATTGCGGCGTGCTCGAGCCTGAGTCGTGCTGTCGCTTGCGGCTTATGGTTGGATTCGTCTGCCCGTTACGCATCCAGTCCGGTAATCGTTGGAAGACCAGGTTGAGAGTCGCAGTGCACCGGTCAGCGGCCATGCTACGCTGGGCAAGCGAAGCCAGCACCTCCTTCCCTTCAATCGCATCTTTCATGACCGCTTCCGTGGTCACATTGTCCGGATTCTCTGCCGCGAAGTAGACCAGCGACAGGATCGCAAAGAAGCTCGTGTACATAGTGAACCAGTGTGCACCGTTCAGCAGACCCTTCTGCTTCATCTGCGTGGTGATGTGCACAATGTTGCGCGACACATTGACGTACGACGCAGCGCATGCATAAGCTCTCTGGTCGACAGGCTTCTCGCGCTTGTTCATCGCCACAAAGTGCAGAAAAGGTCTGTACAGCATGACCTGCGCATGCGCGTATGACAACCTCAACAACTGCTGAATCCTGGTGTACCGCTCTTCCGCCGGGGACGGACTAAATACCGCAGGGAGACTGTTCTTCCAGTTTTCCAGATCGTTCTCAAGCTCTCGTATCGCGGAGAAAGGTACCGAATAAGACTTGTCAGCAGCAACGTCCTGCGCTCCCTTGTGCTTAATGGGATAGACGTATCGCACAATCTTCGAAAGGAGCTGAACAAGGCGCGTGTGAGAGTTGAACGCCGTCATGATCGACACTCGTCCTTCGGGCATCGGTAGGATGCGCTCTCTCGTCACGTACTCATCGTCCACTTCCAGAGGGAACTCCTGGTCGATGTCGTCGCTCCTCAATGTCTGTGGTAGACCTAGCATGGCTCCGACGTAGATATCCATCTTGCGAACCACCCAGAACACTCGCTTCCTCGTCTCAGCCTCAATTGGATTGAAATTTCCGTTGTGTGTACGGTGTAATCCCAATCGCAGCGCAGATCGCAAGGCCACTCCAACGTACGCATAGCACGTCGATAATTTCGCGGAAGACTGCAGGAAGAGGATCATGTACATGACAGCCTGGATGGATGTGAGGTCTCGGCAGTCCGCAATATCCATCAGCTGCCGCGCGGTCTTGAAGTAGACGAAGCCCTGCTGAATGCCATTTTCGTAGCCTTCTCTGCTCACACCACTTTGCTCGTCTTTGGCGAACAGATGCCCGAGAGCCAGTACACTGTAGAATAACGGGAGAAAGCTGTGGTCGTTGTGGTTCCAGTTCTCTTGGGTTGAGCTGTAGATGTGTTCGAAAGATTGCCAGAAGCTCGGCTTGTGCACAATCTTGAGTAGCGCCGAAGCGTCGTCAACTGCAAAATGGCAGATCTCTTGTGCCAGTGCTTTAGGAGGTAACTCGTGACCTGAAGCAGACAGGTCTCCTACAATCGGCGACTCAGCTCCCGATATTGGCGAATCGAAGACCACGGACATTGGCCGTGTCTTCACAAAAGGCGTAGCCACTGTCTCTGGACCCATCAAATCCCCCAGTTGCTCCCGCATCCCCCGTACGAAGCTCAGCCCTGACGAATGCCCATGATAATCCCAGTGACCTGTCTCGTCCATGTCTATTTGCGCCACTGCTCGCACCATTGATTCAATGTTTGTGTCTGGTTGGCTCTCTGCGCTGGGCTGTGGGTGAGGAAGCGGTCGCTGTAGCTGTGGTTGAGGTTGCGATTGCGGCTTCTGCTGTCGCTGATCCACATTGGGGATGCCTTTGCCTGGCGCACCAGGAATCCAGCCTTGTGCTACAGCCGCATCTATGCCTGGGTCGTTTAGGTCGAGGTTCGGAATCAAGATATGTAGCAGTGTCTCGGCTCGATGCACTCTATGTTCGAGGTTCTCGACATACTGCGGCGCAGGGTTTCTTCGACGGTTCGAGGGTTGATCGTATGAGCACTCTGCCAATAGCGTTAGCTCGGCCACTACTTTACAGCTTCGGCGCAAGCATACCATAACTGTACACAGTACAGTGAGTGCAGGGCTGCTTCCCGTCGCACTTGATCTTCTTCCTTCTGCACTCGTCACACGCCCTAGTCACTCTTCGCCGCTTCTGAAGATGCGCTGCAGACTTCATGTGCTGCGCATTCTTGCCTGACGACGTAGAAGGTGTTCCAGTTGGAGACGTGTATGGCGACTCCTGCTTCAGCTCCATCTCGTCGCCAACGGACTCGCCATCGCTTCCGACATGGTCGTCGTATTCAGGCGATGCATTCTCCATAGCTGGACCCACGCGATCCTCTCGCCACTTCTACGGCACTACAGGCGTGGTTGTTCAAGTTGGCGCATTCGAATCACAATGACCGGAGAGGTGTATGAAGAACTAGGAACAGGACAATCCTCACACTGGCCTATTGGAGCGCAGAGAAAGTTGTGATTGATCCTTCGGCCTTGGTTATAATAGAAGCGTCCTCGTGACGGAATCTCACCCAACCGAGCCCGGATAAAGTGTGGTTCGATTGTTTCTAAGCAGGTTCAGTCGGAGTTGCAGAAATTCGAACGCAGACTCAAACTCAATGGAACGTGGTAAGGTGAGGTCAAATACCCACAGGGCGTCAGCCAAGCAAGGAAAGGTGCATCGGACAGCGGGCTTCAGTCCTACGATGCAGCGAACGACAGGAAGAATGGGCGAAAGATCTTGGACCTGACGACTCCGATATCGAATGCATGCACTGCAGTCGCCGAATGCGATGTCACTAGCGCGCTGACCCCACCCACGCCGCAGCTTCCTCCCGCAACCAACCCCTGGTCCCGTCGGTCGCCGCCTTCGCTCTGTTGTCTCCGCTAACTCCATCCTGAAGGCGCAGCGTCTTCTTTTTCCACGGCAGAATGGCCTTCACAATGGTTTGCAGCATTCATCACCATCGGCTCCACGCTGTTGACTCATGTTCCGTGCGGCCACGCGAACAACCTCGCAATCCTGCCGCATTCGTGGTATGGATCGTCTTCAACGATCGGCTGTGGCTTGCATAAATTCAAGGATCCAAAGCTTGGTCGTGACTGCACCGTCAGCACCTACCACAAAGGATACCGGACGAACAGCCCTATTACGCCGTACTATGGCACGACTTCGGGGAGGATTCTTCGACATGGCACTGAGGCATCGGTGAAGTCAAAGGAACAGTCCTGCATACCGCATCTACCGCAGCAGCCGCGACTCTTACATGTACGTACGAGGTGTTGCGCGTACACGTGGTGACTGATTGCTGTTGTGTGGTTACTGATCCGTCGAATCTTGTGTGAAAGCGGTGACTACAATACATTTCTTCCCTCATGACAACATATAGCCGATAATGACGACAGAATATAGAGGATGACTGAGATAGGCGAACCCGACTCCAATATTTCAATTGCTCGAACATCGAGCTTGCGTGTTGGTTCATTCTTCAAAGATTAAGGTACCCGTACATCTCGAGCTAGAGCGCCACCTCTCCGAGACCCGGAGGCCGACGATACCACTGCAACCGATGATCTTGATATGAGCCTGTTGATCGCGTGGCGGAGAACGGGCACATCGGCCGGGTCGAGGAGTCAGAAACCGTTAAGTTCCATGGACTGATGTAGGTCGGTCTGCACAACACAAAGATCAGTATATACAGGACAAGTATACCACATAGTCCCACGCCAAAATGTCCGCGCCAAACTCCACGCGTAACCAGCTCAATTGAAATCAGTATTCCCCTTCGCCCACTCCCGCAGCACATTCTTCCTCAACTTCCCCGTACTCGTCTTCGGCAGCTCCGCCAACACCTCCACCTGACTCGGCACCATAAACCTCGAAATCCCGCTCTTGTTCTTCGCCCACGCAATCACGTCCTTGCCCTCCAACTTCTTGCCCTCGCGCACCGTCACGTACGCCTTGGGTGTCTCGCCCCATTTTTCATCCTTTAGCGCCACGCATGCCGCTTCTAAGATATCGGGGTGTGTGACGAGCATGCTCTCCACTGACAACGAAGAGATATTTTCGCCACCAGAGATGATGATGTCCTTCGCGCGGTCGAGAATTTGGATAGCACCATCGGGATGCCAGACAGCTAGGTCACCAGTATGCTGCACACCGCCCGCGAACAGCTTCCGCGTCGCCACGGGATCCTTGTAATAACCCTATAGAACAGAAGGGTCCAAGGGTTAGCAAGCGTCTCAACCTTATCGAAGAGTTCAGAAGGTCTCAATGTGCAACAATATGGAGTCCGATCGCGTCCTGGAGAACCCTTTTACCCATTAGTACTTACCTTCGCGCATATATTCCCGATAAACACGATCTCTCCAATCTCCTTCCCATCCTTCGCCACATCTTCGATCTCCTCATTGTACTGGTCGCGATTGCCAGCATCGTCTTCTTTCGTCTTGATCACTCGCGCTGGAAGGGAGGTAATGTGACCATGGCCTTGTCGAGCTTGTTTGGCATACTTGTCTTTGGTCTCGAGATCATCCCACTCGGGCATCCAGTAGCCCTTGGTAATGGGTCCGTAGGTCTCTGTCAAGCCGTAGACGTGCACAGGTTTGAGATTGAGCTTCTCCATGGTTTCGAAGAGGTAGGCGGTCGGTGGGGAGGCAGCCACGGTTACGCGGACGGGTTCTGTCATCGCACAACCAACATTAGCAATCTGGCACAACTTCCGCGAGGAGGTGAGCTCACCAGGCAATTTCTCAGCATTCGGATCCGCACACAACAGCGTATTAACCGTCGGCGCAGCATTATAATGACTAATCGCCTCCGTCTTCAACAACCGCCAAATCTCGGGATAGTCAATCTTCCTGAGCATATAATGCGTCCCCCTCACCGCCGTCACCGCCCACGGAAACGTCCACCCCGTCGCATGAAACATCGGCAGCGTCCAGAGGTAATGGCACCGATCCGCCGTACTGATATGCGTGTTCAGCCCGCTCTCCACCACATTCGCCATAGCCGCCAGATACGCCGAGCGATGCGTATACTCCACCCCCTTAGGCTTCGCCGTCGTCCCGCTGGTATAGCTCAGCGCGATCAAGGCCTCCTCGTCTTGGACCTCCGTCTCTAGCCCATCCCAGCCTTGCCCGCCGAGTTCGGCATCGTGGTTCCAGCCCTCCTGCATCGCTGCGTTATACGGCCCGTCGTTGCGATCCGTGTCCGTGTCAACTAGGATATACACGTTGGGATGCTCTTTCCTGAACCCATCGAGCAGGTGCTCAAACTCCGCATCCACAACAATCATCTCCACATCCGCGTGCCCGAAAATATAACTGATATCCTCCGGCTTCAACCGATAATTTATGCCCACATTCACCCCCCCAGCCCCGCCAATCCCATAGAACGTCTCGAGGAACCCGGGCGTGTTCGTCATGAGGATGCCTACCCGCTTGTAGCCATGTTTCTTCAGATAATACCCTATCCCTGCTGCGCGGCGTGCAGTCTCCGCGTAGGTGTACTTTAGGATGGCGCCGTTTGCGGTTGTGTGGTAGACGGCGATGGCGTCTGGTTCGATTGCGGCGGCGCGGGGGAGCCAGTGGGTGGGGGAGAGCTGGTGGATGTGGTGGCGGTGGACGTGTTCGGTGGTATCTGAGGGGGATCCGCCAGCGAGTTGGTGCGCGAGGGCTGAGAGGCGGCGGAGGGCGGCGGTCATTGTAGTGGAAGTAGGTGGGAGACTGGCTTGGAAGGATGGTAGGGAAGGTATGAAAGGTGAGAATAAGGAGCTGAGGAAGATGAATTATAGAAATACAGCAGTAGGTAAGGATACGGAGGAAGTAGGAGCCCTACCACGCTATCGACAACCCAGGATGTTTTGGAGAATGTGCATGTTTACCTGTATTGGAGAAGCTTTGGAGGGACAAGTTTCGCGGAGAAGCGGAAGCTCGAAAGCCAAGATCGAACGTCAACCGAGGTCGCTTGAGCACAGATCGCATACCAAGACCAGGACGAGGACCAGGGCATCATATCGCTTTCGAGAGATCTTCAAGATAAGATAGCGGAACCGAGAACGTGCTGGATCTGTAGACTGGTCATTTCGGCGTACCTTATTCCCATGCTCATGCTCATGCTTATCTGAACCACGCTGCCTTCAATATGCCGCGTCACCCACGCAAACGCCGTACACCACGCCAGTTCCAGTCATATCGCATCGCAGAAACTTCACAATGAACCATGCATAAAACCCAACATCCTGCCATATACCACGTCGCTACGCGGGAAATTACTGCTTCATCGCAGCATCGAGACTCGTCAAGATATTCTGCGTATCCCGGACCAACTCCTTCCGTCGCATCCGCGCATCGTTGTCGCCTTCCGTCTCCACAGCGTCCAGCTTGAGCAGAACCTGCGTAAGGATCGTCTCCGACAAGCGCTTGTGCTCGAACTCCTTCTTAGCCTGTTCGGGTGGCGGGCGCTCCAGGAAGTTCCTGACGTCGTTGTCGAAGGTGTCGAGAGTTTTTTGGAGCGCGCTCAGCTTATCGAGAGGCGTTGCTGGTGTCGGTGGTGGTTTTGGCGATGCGGGGCGTGTCGATGGCTGTGACTGCGGGAAACCGAGACGTTCGGGGGTGGACGTGCCTGATGCATCTTCACCCGCCTCTCTGCGATTCCGCCGTTTGGTCCTCTTGCCTCGGTTTCGCTTCTTTTTTGTGCCTTCGCCCGCCTGGCCCGCCTGGCCCTTCTCCGTCCCATCCTCTTCGTCCTCGTCATCCTCGCTGCCTTCCTCCGCCACGCCTTCAGATACAGTGCACATGATCTCCGACCCATCCCGCAGACCCTCCTGCTTACACGCGCGCGCATCGTCCTTCAAGTTCTTGCCCTTGTACAACAGCTTGATCTGCGAAGTCGGCGCATTCATCTTCTTCGCCGCCGCATCCCGCACACTCCCCACCTTCAGTTCGCCCTTCGCGATACTGTACGCCGGAAAGTGCATAGGGTAATCGCGCTTCTTGTTCCTCAGCACCACCATATCAGTATCCCTCTGCGGGCCATAGTCGGGCGGAGTCTCTGCCTGCTGCTGGCCGGTGACGGACTCGTTCTGGTGTCTTCTTAGGTCATCGGCCGTGATGTAGCTGAAGTCGGAATCGCTTACTTTGGCGCTTCCACCATACGTCGGCGAGCGTGTGAAGGGCGAGAAGCGGCCGAGATTACCGAGCCGTGACGTCCATGACATGTTGCGCACGAGGAGGAAGAGGAAGGTGCAGAGCGCGAGGAGGAGGGAGGTGTTCTCTAGCGAGGATCGGCTGGCGATGAAGTCGTTGAAGGTTTCGAAGAGCTGTGTTTGCCAGGTGTCGGGTGCCTCAGCTTGGGGAGTGTCGATTTGTGGCAGTAAAAATGCTTCGATCGCTTTGCTGGCTTGTGATAGCACAGCGTTAAATTCGTCTGCTACAGACTCGCCGAGGATGGATCGGGAGGTGTTGGAAATGGCTTGCAAGAAGCTAGACGACGCCACGGTTGCTGAGGTTCAAGAGTGCTCCAACAGATGGGAGTGTCTTATGTAGTGGATCTGTTCACGAGCAGATGACGAAGATTGCGCTCTGTGTCTTTCTATAAGCAGGGCCCGCGATTTCTCGGTCCGGCTTTTCTCCGATCCGGCTTCTTCTTGGCACACCGCACCAGACAAATCTAACCTTTGACCTCGAGACCGCCAACTACTTACACCTTGACGACTGCACAAAACGTCGAGATGGCCGGTGATAGCTTCGATCCCGTGGTCGTAATGTACGTGGTCCCTACAAAGTCACCCTCGACAGCGCGAGCTGCGACACGACGATGCTCAATGGCTGGATATCGGCTAACATTCAATACAGCGACGGCAAGGGTCACCTTCTCGGACGTCTCGCCAGCATTGTTGCGAAGCAGCTCCTCAACGGTCAGAAGATCGTCGTCGTCCGCTGCGAACAGCTCAACATCTCCGGCGAGTTCTTCAGAGCGAAACGTACGTCACACAACTCACCATCCGCACTTCGAATTCGAACCTGCCGAACCAATGCAGTCACTTCGCGCCGACACTAACAATCACAATAGTGAAGTACCAGGCCTTCCTCCGCAAGCAGACCCGTTACAACGCATGGCGCGGTGGCCCATGGCATTTCCGCACCCCCTCTAAGATGTTCTGGCGCACCGTCCGCGGCATGATCCCACACAAGACTCCTCGCGGTGCCGCTGCCATGGAGCGTCTCAAGACCTTCGAGGGTGTGCCACCGCCATACGACCACAAGAAGAGGATGGTGGTCCCACAGGCGCTGAGGGTGCTGAGGTTGAAGCCGGGCAGGAAGTACTGCACGGTCGGCAGACTGGGACACGAGTTCGGCTGGAAGTACAGAGATGTGGTTGCCAGGTATGTGTTCATATGTGGGGTGGTTTGTGTGAGGTGGGTGCTAATTATGATGGCAGACTCGAGGAGAGGAGAAAGGTCAAGGGCGCGGCATACTACGAGCGCAAGAAGGCGATGCGCAAGATGCTCGTCGACTCGAAGAAGAGCGCGAACATCGACGAGAACACCCAGAAGCAGTTGACGGACTACGGCTACTAGAAAGCTTTGATGGTCCCGGTGGACGTGGAATGCTGACATGGATGCTTGCGGTCACGGCATATGGCGTATGGTGAAGAGTCGAGATGCTCGATCATAGGCTTAAAGCATAGTGAGAGCCCAACCTTCTTCAATGCAACTCTCAAAAGCAGCCACTACCCCTTTTGCAAACAGCATCCCCACATTCACGGCGCAGCAGCTGCGTCCTCGCCCAAGCTATGGCATGCCTTCTAGATGGGCTCAGTGTCGATACGAGCCATCGCTCGGTCCTAAGCTGTCGCCTCAATGGTTGAAGTCTTGCTTTCACCGTCGCCTACCTGCCCACAGCGTGACGCACACATCCGTACCGTACCGTTCAACTGAGCGTCAGTATATGAGTGACATCGAGGTTCGAAATCGCGCCAAGACCAGCAAATTCCTCGTGAAATCTAGCAGCGAGGCAGGAACGATCGAAACAAGGTTGATGCAGTGAGAATTGTAAGATGGAAGGAGCGATGCTCTGTGTCGACTTCATGTCTCGTATCCACTTCGTTGCTCCGGCACGGGATCTCAAGCTCGTTTTAACCTCGAGTCAAATGCAGCTTCCTACTTCGAGTTCATGAAGAGTACTGTTTGTACGCGATAGTAAGGTCATATGTCCTTGGTGGTTGCTTGTCGCGTTCGTCGGGATATGGCCCGTGCATATAACGTGCTTCTAGGATATCCGTCGTTTGCGCATCGCAATTCCGAACCCATCTGAACAATCACAAATCAATCGCGGTCGCTGGTGTCGTCGTCCTCACCCACAACGTCTACCAGTCCAGGCGCAACGTACGGGCCCGATATACTGTCAACTTCGAAGTCGAGGAAGAAATTTTTGAACATCTGGCGAACGAGTTCGACCAATCGTTGGCGTTATCCTCACGCTTGGACACTCGCTCTAGCTTCATCGTCACTAGCCTGGCAGGAGAGTGAAGCTAGGTACTTATATTTACGATGCGCTCCTCGCCCGGCGCCCGCTTTATTTTGGTGAAGTCCTGAAAGTCCAGGCAAGCACGACCTGGTCACATGATTGGCTGAATCATCATCACTTCACGACACCATTCATTCACCTGCACGAAATACATGTGCTTTATTCAGAAGAAGGATTTAATGAGCTGGTTTTGATTCTTATGACGATGACGACGGACCGACTGGTTGTGAGATGATTTGACGTTGTTTACGATGGCGGCTTCACGGTATGTTCCACAACCAACCACGACCTGCTTTAACCTTTGGGGCTGCATACTGATTTCTCGTGCACAGACTGGATAGACTCGTGACGCTTCTTGAGACGGGCAGTACCCAGCTTATTCGTAATACTGCTGCTCAACAACTCGCGGACGTTCAGAAGAATCATCTGGATGAGCTGTTCAATCTTCTCACTCGGGTCGTTCCTTACCTTCGATCACCATCATGGGACACACGGACGGCTGCTGCGAGAGCTATCGGCGGTATCGTCGAGCATGCGGAGAAGTACGATCCGAATGCGACCCTCGACGATACAAAGCCAGACACGAATGGCGACGATCATGGCGACGTGAAGAATGAAAACGGAACTTTACCCACTGGCCCTGATCAACTGCAGCTAGGCACTCTGGACGTTGAATCTATCCTCACTTACGGCAAAGAGCTTCTCGGTAGTGCAGGGAAGCAATACGACTTCAAGCTTGCCGGCCTCAATGCCTCTGAACGCCTGGCGCATCAGAAGAAGACACTTACCTCTCGGCTTGGCTTGGGAGGGGAGTACATCGAAGACGACCTCGTCACCGAAAAGGACATCGCAATCCGATCTGGGTCTTTCTCTGCTTCGCTGCCCGGATTGCCGAAGCTCGACACTGGCGTTTCTAGCACGAGCAGTCAGAACGACGAGGCACTTATGAAGTCGCCTGACAACATGCCACCGACCACTCCAGCAGAAGGCGAGATGAGCAAGCGTCAACTCAACATGCTCAAGCGCCGGAGGAAGGAGGAGCTCAAGCGCGACAACAAGAAGTTCAAGTATGATTTTGCGCAACGACGTAGTAGCACTAGCGTTGGTCCAACGTCTCTTGAAGCAGATGTCAAGCCGGAGATCAAGGAGGAGCCGAGTGAGAATGGCAACACGGATTATCTCTCGCTGGAGCGCAAAGGCGGAGACGACGACAGCAAAATGGTGTCTGAGTTCAAAGGCCTACCGGTGCAGGAGAAGTCAAGCTTGGTGACGGAAGCCGAAGAAGAGGGCAACGAATGGCCTTACGATCGACTCTGCGAGTTTTTGACTGTCGACCTTTTCGATCCGGCATGGGAGATTCGGCACGGCGCAGCTATGGGTCTGCGCGAGATCGCCCGAGTCCATGGCGAAGGCGCCGGCAGGCAAGGCGGGAAGACACGGGCTGAGAACGACAAGCTGAATCAGGCGTGGTTGGACGATCTGGCGTGCCGACTGTGCTGCGTCTTTATGCTTGACCGTTTCGCCGACTACGTTGCGGATAGTGCTGTGGCGCCCATTCGAGAGACTGCTGGCCAGGTGCTAGGTGCGGTGCTTCAGCATCTACCTTCATCATCCGTTCACGACATCAACCGGATTTTGTACCGTCTGGTTATGCAGAAGGATCTCAAAGTTTCGAGACGGATCTGGCACGCTTGCCATGGCGGCATGATTGGCATGAGATATCTGGTTGCTGTGCGGAAAGATCTGCTGTTCCAGGATGCTTCGCTCATGGATGGCGTACTGGAGTGCGTGATCAAAGGCCTCGGCGACCAAGACGATGATGTTCGCTCCGTGAGCGCCGCAACACTGATACCGGTTGCTCAAGAATTTGTCAACGTCCGCCGGAACGAGCTCAAACACCTTATCAGCGTTGTTTGGGAGTGCTTGTCTAGCTTGAGCGACGATCTCAGCGCCAGCACCGGGGCCGTTATGGATCTGCTTGCCAAGCTTTGCAGTTTCCCAGAGGTGCTGGAAGCCATGAAAGAGAATGCTGAGGTTGATCCAGATCAGTCCTTTGAGGATTTGGTACCGAGGCTTTACCCCTTCCTTCGCCACACGATTCGTACTGTGCGGTCCGCGGTGCTTCGTGCGTTACTCACTTTCATCGGCATCGAAGGCGCGGACACGAAAGGTTGGATTAAGGGTAGAGCACTCCGTCTCGTCTACCAAAACCTGCTCGTGGAGCGCGACGACGAAGTTCTCAAGCTATCACTGGACGTCTGGAACTCGCTCGTCGATGCTCTGGCCCAGCAAGGCTCTGACTACTTCCGACAGGAGTTTGAGCCTCACGCTGCGTCTCTTGCCGCACTCACCGTGCATCCCATTGGTATCAGCCGGCATCCGCTTCCAATGGATGCAACACTATTCCTGAAACCATCTGGACAATTATATGCACCACTTGCGAGTGCCCACCGAGCGTCTCCCGTCAATGGCACAGCTGAGCCAGCCAAGAAGCGGCGCAAGTCCGAGAAGAACCAATCAACCGCGGTTCCGACTGGGCCTGTCTCGCACAACATCGATGCTGCCATCATGCAGGGCGACGTTGACCTTGTTGGCGCAGACACCATGATAAGGACACGCATATTCGCCACTCGCGCTCTCGGGAAAGCAATATCCGTCTGGCCAGTCGAAGACCGATCTACTTTCTTCGGGCCGAAGCTTCTACCACATCTCACATCTGTCTACGGCTCAAGTCAGATCTTCTCGGCAATGGCTTTCGAAGGATACGCTGCTGTGCTAGACGCGAAGGACGACCTTGCAACGGCGGCGGCAACAGAGCTGCGAGCTATGGTTGAGGAAGAGCGACCAGGGTGCTACACCGACCAGACTAACTATCTACGGATTGCTCGAGCGCAATGTCAACAGCTTCTCAACGCGTTCGCAGAGCAAGCTCACGTTCCAGGCAACAAGCTTCCTGTGATGGCTGTGGTATGCCAAGGCGACCCGGAAGCTGGCAAGAATGCTTTCTCGATTGAGAATGCTGAGAAGATTGTCACTGTCGAGTTCGATCGGCTCAAGAAAGGTCTGTCCTCGGTGCAGAGGATGGCCGCGACTGAAGCTCTGGACACAGCAAGGCTGGATGCTGAAGCTGCCATATCCGCGGCGAGGATCGCTAAGCTACGCAGCGACTTGCGCATTCACTCCACAGCCGCAGCAGCACTCATAGCCTTCCAGGATCTACCGAAGAAGCCGCAGTACACGATCAAAGCGCTGATGGATAGCGTAAAGGAGGAAGAGAACATCGATCTCCAACACAGATCAGCCTGCGCAGCAGCCTCCTTAATCGCTCAGCTCGTTGCTTCGCAGCGCCCCAAAGTCGTGGAGAAGGTGGTCGGCAATCTGGTCAAATTCTGCTGCATGGAGACTAGCGAGACTCCTGAATTCCACCCCAATGCAGCCAAAGAGGCTGGCATTCTTTCGCTGCAAAAGGACGAAGATATCCAAGATCGTCCGGACGCCGCGAAGTATGAACAAGAAGCGAGGGCCGCTCGTATCACTAGGCGTGGAGCGAAGGACGCACTGGAACAACTCTGCCAGAGCTTCGGCGCTGAGATCTTCACGCAGGTTCCGAAGCTGCGGGAGGTCATTGAAGGACCGATTCGTCATTGCTTTGCGGGAGAACTGCCTGCCGACATCACGGAACCGGAGACTTCGACTGGCCAGGAAGTTGTTGATGCGATGTCCACGTTGCGAGCACTCGTTGCAACGCTCGATCCTGCTCTTCATGACTGGGTATTGGATCTTCTGCCCTACGTCGCCACCGCACTGCAGAGCAAGTTGTCTGTTTTGCGGTATACCGCGGCGAAGTGCTTCGCCAGTGTTTGTAGCGTCATCACGGTGCAAGGCTTCACCATGCTTGTGGAGAAGGTACTGCCGACCATCACCAACGCCCTCGAGGTCGTCCATCGACAAGGTGCTATCGAGTGCATCTACCACCTGATCCAAGTCATGGGCGACGGCATACTACCTTATGTCATCTTCCTGCTCGTACCAGTCCTCGGCCGTATGAGCGACTCTGACAGTGGCGTGCGTCTGATCGCTACGACGGCGTTCGCAACGCTCGTCAAGCTGGTGCCTCTCGAGTCTGGCATTCCTGACCCACCCGGACTTCCGCAGAGCTTACTGGAAGGCCGCGATCGCGAACGCAAATTCATCGCGCAGATGCTGGATCCGAAGAAAGTCGAGGCGTTCGAGATGCCTGTCGCCATCAAAGCTGAGCTACGCTCATACCAGCAGGAGGGCGTCAACTGGCTACGTTTCTTGAACAAGTACAACCTCCACGGCGTACTGTGCGACGACATGGGTCTTGGCAAGACACTACAGACGCTCTGTATCGTAGCCAGTGACCACCATATGCGAGCAGAAGAGTTTGCAAAGACAGGAGCTCCGGATCAGGCACGCATGCCGTCCCTCATCATCTGTCCGCCAACACTTACTGGTCACTGGAAGCAAGAGATCCGCCAGTACGCTCCATTCCTCACTGCGGTGGCATATGCTGGTCCGCCAGGTGACCGCAGCAGGGTACGGTCACAACTTGCGACTGCCGATATCGTTATTACTTCGTACGAAATCTCTAGGAACGACGTTGAGATACTCCTGCCTATCAACTGGAACTACTGCGTCTTGGACGAAGGCCACTTGATCAAGAATCCGAAAGCGAAAGTTACTCAAGCGGTCAAGCGCCTTCTCAGCAACCACCGTCTCATCCTTTCGGGCACGCCCATCCAGAACAACGTTCTCGAGTTGTGGTCGCTCTTCGACTTCCTGATGCCGGGATTTCTGGGCACTGAAAAGGTCTTTCAAGATCGGTTCGCCAAGCCCATCGCCGCGAGCAGGTTCGCGAAGTCATCTTCGAAGGAACAAGAAGCTGGCGCGCTTGCGATCGAGTCTTTGCATAAGCAGGTACTGCCATTCCTGCTGCGTCGGTTGAAGGAAGAAGTCTTGAATGATCTGCCGCCAAAGATCCTGCAGAACTACTATTGCGACCTCAGCGATTTACAGCGCAAGCTCTTCGACGACTTCAGCCGCAAGGAAGCCAAGTCGATCCAGGATATGGCAGGCAACCCGGACAAGGAGGCCAAGCAGCACATCTTCCAAGCCCTGCAGTACATGCGAAAACTGTGCAACTCGCCAGCAATGGTCATGAAAGAAGGGCACAAGCAGTATGCTGCGATTCAAGAGAGCCTGCGCAAAGAAGGCTCGAGCATCAAGGATGCGAAACATGCGCCGAAGCTGACAGCTCTTCGTGATCTGCTGGTGGACTGTGGTATCGGCGTCGAGTCCGCGGATACTGGTGGAGTGCCGACAGCTGATCAAGCGGTGTCTCAGCATCGCGCGCTCATCTTTTGTCAGATGAAAGAGATGCTCGATATGGTCGAGTCGACTGTTCTGAAAAAGCTGCTGCCGTCCGTCACTTTTGCGCGCCTGGACGGGTCAGTGGAGGCATCAAAGCGACAGGATGTCGTCAACCGCTTCAATTCAGACCCATCGATCGACTGCCTGTTACTAACGACCAGCGTGGGTGGCTTGGGGCTGAATCTGACTGGTGCCGATACAGTCATCTTCGTCGAACACGATTGGAATCCACAAAAGGATATCCAGGCCATGGACCGCGCCCATCGTATCGGTCAGAAGAAGGTTGTCAACGTCTACCGCCTGATCACGCGCGGCACGCTGGAAGAGAAGATCTTGAATCTGCAGCGCTTCAAGATCGACGTAGCTTCGACGGTGGTGAATCAGCAGAACGCTGGTCTGGGCAGCATGGAGACGGATCAGATCCTCGACCTGTTCAATCTCGGCGAGACTGATCCGAATTTGTCGATCAGCGACAAGCCGGACACGAATGGGGTGGATGAGTCGAATGCAGTGGATGCAGAGGGTAATGTGAAGGAGAAGGGCAAGAAGGGAATTCTGGATGAGCTTAGCGAGTTGTGGGATGAGAAGCAGTATGAGGAGGAGTTCAACTTGGATGGTTTCCTCAAGACTATGAAGGCATGATGGGATTAGCGTAACGACATGGGGTACTTGGGATGGTTGCAATTGCATAGCATAGCGGGTGCATCAGGTATGAGCGTCTCCGTCTTGATGTGGAGAATGGAGGACGTGATGTAAGATAAGGTAGTGGCTAGCCCGAGCAATCATTCGAGACTCTTGTCTCTCCGTCTGATGACATCCTGATAATTCACCTTTGCGGTTATACCCCACCATACCAAAACATACCGTTCTGGGTTAAATATGCGACCTTCCCCTGTATCACATGTCTAAGCGCGTGTCATCCATCAGCGCGGCCCTAGGCCACCTTTATATCCGAGGGAGCAATCTGGCTTTTTCGCAGCGAACCCTTTGGCTCTCCTCCTTTGGCCCCCACCCATGTCGACGAGCCTACTTTTTACTCATTAGTACGAGCTGAAAGCGATGCCGCATTCGCAGCTCTGCCGTATATACCTCGATGATAGTTACGAGGCTCTCGTCCTGCCGGATCCCTCCCCTGTCCTCAGCTCTTGATAGTCCTCTTTCTTCTCTCCTAAAGTTGCTGTCTCTCTGTTTTCAGTAAACCATAAACTACGACCTCATTAGTCTATCGACGATGGCAGGCTCGACAGTTGCAGTCATTGGCGGTGGGCCTCTCGGACTTATGGCCCTGAAGGGCTTCAAGGAAGATGGTTTCGACGCCACCCTTTTCGAAAGTCGAGACTGGGTTGGAGGACTCTGGAAGCACTCACCCGATGACAGTATTTCCGCGGCCGCGAACACTATCTTCAACAGCAGCAAGTACCGCTCTGCGATCACTGACTTCCCGATGCCGGATGATATGGACGATTTCCCTACTGCATCGCAGTTGCAGAAGTACTTTGAAAGCTACTGCAACCACTTTGACCTATGGCCGCATATCAAGCTCAACAGTCCGATTGGTAAAGTGAAACGCAATCAGAACGACTGGAGCCTGGAGGTCGGGAGCAAGGACGGCTCAACAACAAGCACCGAGCACTTTGATAAAGTTGTGTTCGCTTGTGGCTCGTTCTTGAAGCCACGAGTACCTGATCTCCAAGGCATCGAGAAGTTCAAGGGAAAGGCGATCCATTCCATCAAGTTCAACAACCCAGCACAGTTCAAGGGAAAGAATGTCCTTGTCATAGGGATGCACGCCTCAGCTCAGGACACCGTATCCGGCCTATCGCCTCATGTCTCGAAAGTGTACCTCTCACACAGATCGGGCGTTGTCATAGTACGTCCCTGCGACTCCCCGTACCACGTCCACCTCTAACAAGGATAACAGCTCCCCCGATATGGCGAAGATGGCTCAGTCTACGATCGCCAACCCGGCATGGGCACGTTCATCATCATGCTCTACTTCTCCGTTCTCCTGCCCTCTTTGTATCAATGGCTCATCGACACCATGGTCGGCAAAATGTCCAAGAAAGCCTATCCCAACGTCCCAGCTGCATGGAACTTTACCCCATCTCCATCTCTAGCCGTCACAGCGCCCATGATCGCCTCGGAACTTTGGCCACACCTCGAGTCCGGCCTCTGCGAGCCCGTAGCAGACGTCGCACGCATCACCGGCCCTCGAACCGTCGAACTCAAAGACGGCCGTCTCCTCGACGACGTGGATGTCATAATCTACTGCACCGGCTACCACACTTGCATCCCTGTACCTCTCGAGCCGGAAGAGCTTAACCCTTTCGCCTACGTCGGCGCCATGCCAGTCCTCTACCGCAACATCTTCTCACTGAACCCGGATCCCGCAATCCGGAACTCGATCGCCTTCCTCGGCCAAGCCGGCGCTCCACTCCCGGGATTCGTGCAGTTCGAAATGCAGAACATGAGCGTTTCGCAGATCTGGCTCGGTCGATCGTCGCTCCCTCCCTTGGTGGAGATGCAGAAGTGGCATCGGGGCTACATGGCCTGGCGGGAGCGGACGGCGAAGAAGTACGGGGTCACGAGTACGTTTTACAGTGTCTTTGTGCCGATGGCGGATCATTTTACTTGGTGTGATGAGACTGCTGGGCTAGGGTTGAAGGCACGGTTTGGTTTGATAGAGCGGTGGACGAGGAGGGAGGCATGGGGCCTTTGGTGGAGTGACCAGGAGTTGTATAATATGTGCTTGAGTGGACTGACGACGCCGGCGATATTTAGGCTTTTTGATGTTGGGAAGAGGAAGGCGTGGGCTGGGGCCAGGAAGCAGATTGTGATTGAGAACGAGAAAGTTGAGAGGCAGCAGAAGGAGAGGCAGAAAGCCACGATGAAGGGAGTATAGGGATCAAGTACGGCCGCTAAGCTATCAAGAACCAACTCATAACATTATCTAAATCCAGACATTCCGGTAAAGGCGAGACCCGAGGAGCCAAATCAAGAACTGCCAGCAGCCCCAACCGCCGCACCACTCGCTGCGCGACCCCGATCGATCTCCTTCTTAAGCATCATAATGCACGTGGCCACCACCAAGCCCTCATCTATCTGTGGATCCGCGTTCGAATTAATGAACAGCTGCCCGCCGTTGCCTTGGCCCCATCTGCTCGTACCAGGCGTTCGAGTCGAATCTGACCGCACCAGCACAGCGAGCGCCTCGCCCTCGCCTTTCGAAGAGGATGCGCCCTCATCGAAAAGCGCCATCACGCGCAACTTCCCTTCCATCGTCGTCCTCGTCCTGGTGTACTTCCACTTGTACACTCGGCTCGGGTCGGCGATTGAGGTAAGTACAACTGAGTTCGTGAAGCCGCAGGCGCTCTTCACCTTTACCGCTAGCGATGCCTCGTCGTTCTCGTCTTGGGAGCCATCTGAGCGCTTGACGTCGTTGCCTAATGACTGCTGATTCTGGAGATAGTGGAGCTTGGGCTCGCGGAACGGTCCGAACTTGTAGGCTGTGGAGATGATGTCGCCGTCTTGGGCGTGCGAGAGGACCGCGTCGCCCTTTTTGCGCGAGGCGCGGGTAGAAATATACAAAGCTTGAGCGTGAATGTCGGTGCCTGCGAAGATGGGGATGGTGAGTTCGCTATTGTAGCAGCTGAGATCCATGCTGCCGATGCCGCGGGCTTGGATGGTTAGGAGTTGGGATGGGGTGGATATGAGGTCTGGAACTGGGGAGGTGATGTTGGAGGTGAGTTCGTTGTTGGGCCGTTTTGTGTATGGTGGTAGCGAGTCGGTCCTTGAGTAGGTGGATGCTTCGTCGCTGGTGACTTTGACGTCTTTCTCCATCGAGCGGGACATGGAGAGATGCATCTTGTGTTGTTGGTTGATTGGTAGGATATAAGTGACAAGGAGAAATGATAGAATGTCCTTACTATTGGATCTGTGTCTGAAGTGTGCCAGGAACTGCGAACGGGCGACCAAGCAACTTTATACATACCATCCGAGGAAACCTCGTCTAGTAATGTCCACGCTTCAGCACGGAAGCATTGCCTTGGCTGCATTCATCCAATGAAGTGGGAGCATGTGATGCACATCGGAGAACGGCAAGGAAGCTCGAAAGCTCAGCCCTGTCCCTCACTGCCACCACTCGTGAGTGATGTGATGCAGGGTCGTTTTGAGCACCTGTGAGGCACGGCCACCACCGGTTTTTGGGACACTATACTCTTTCGAGTTCAATGCGGCGCTGGGGGGACTTCATGATATTCCTGTAGTGCCTGCGTAGACCTTTATGTCTCTGCGAAAACTGGTGTTCGTCATCAGTATCCCGGCCGTCCCGGCCTACAATTTTAGCTTGCCGGAGATCCCTCAACACAGCAGGCTGCAACACATCCTCAAGGTGGTGGTGGCATGATTGTCTTGGCCGTGCCTCCTTCCCACAGGGGCCTCTATTTTCGAAATGGAAGGTTTGCAAGCCAACTTCTTGAAGTTGATCGACATGTGGAAGATTCCAGGTGCTGTGGCCTCGGGATGTAAAATACTGAACGGTATCAAATTTACTCAGGCTGGTCGACATGAGTGAATGTGAGTGATTCGAGTCGAGTCGTCTACTTTGACTCATTTTTTGGACGACAACGGACTCATCGATGGCACCGGAAGACTGCCCAGCGATAGACCAGAAGAGAACTCCATAACTTGGATATCACATCAACCCAGCTTCCAGCTCACCTGGCCTTTCCAATCGTTCGCCTCTTCCACCAGTTACTCTTTCCTCCAACCACAAAATCGAGAACTATTCTCCTTTGGTCAGGATCAGACACATATACTGCCACCAAGACCATGGCCTCCTCCTCCCGCGGCGGACGCCCCCGTCGTGGCGGCAGTGGACACAACATCAACGACCGCACGGTCCAAATCTCAAAGAAACTCTCCTGGCTCCTTCGCCACGGCGCCGAAACCGAGAACCTCTCCCTAGGACCAGGCGGCTTCGCTAACCTTGCCGACGTACTCAACAATCGCAAACTCCGTGGTCTGCAGATCACCTTCGAGGAGGTGAAGGGGGTCGTTGCTGACAACGAGAAGCAGCGGTTTACTATGGTTCCGGTGGCTACTTCTACTTCTGACCTCGATGGGGAAGGCAAGGAGGAAGGAGAGGCTGCTGGAGGAGTGGACTTCGAACCCAACAAGGAGTCGAAGCAAAGTGAAGTGGAAAGTACGGATCCTAAAGACTGGAAGATCCGCGCGAACCAAGGCCACTCCCTAAAGATCGAAGAGGATGGCCTCCTAGATCTCATCACCCCCGAGAACATTCCCGCAACAGCAGTCCACGGCACCACACACGCCGCCTGGCCGTCTATAGTCGCCGATGGCGGGCTGAAGACTATGGGCAGGAATCACGTGCATTTCGCCTCCGGCCTACCTGCCGGATTCGCTACCCTTCCTAAATTCGAGCCCAGCCACGGAAACGGAGCCGACGCTGACAGGAACGGAGCCGAAAACAGCAACGGTGGTGCCGCCGCCCAGCACGCACCCGTAATCTCAGGCATGCGCTCCACCTCCACCATCCTCATCTACCTATCCGTGGAGAAGGCTATGAAGGCCGGACTGAAGTTCTGGCGGAGCGCCAACGGGGTTGTTCTCAGTGAGGGGAATGCTGAGGGGTTGGTGCCATTACAGTTCTTTGAGCGGGTCGAGGATAGGACGGGGGAGGGGGTGTTGGTGCAGGATGGGGTGGTGGTTAAGGAGGCGCCTGGGGGTTGGGGTGGGAAGGGGAAGGGTGGTGGTGGTGGGAGGGGACGGGGGAAGGGACACGGGTGAAATGGTTGTTTGGGTTGATGGAAGAGTGATTGACGGAATGGTGCGGCGACTATGCGCATGCTTACAGCTGCATGCAAGCTTCGACCACGGTCGAGAGAAGGAAGATCACATGACCGTCTCGAGGTTCGCATAGTCCAAAGTACATATAGACCTAGCAACCCGCTAACCTACGATATCAGCTGCTCATCCGATCGGCCATATAGCTACTCCGCGAGTTTCGCTGCGGTCGACGTCGCCCTGTCGGCTGTCGCGCACAGAGGAGCCGCGCCATATCAACACCATGCTAGCATAGCACAAACACCACCGATCCAACTCGCTTACCCCCACGTCCAAGTTCACGCCCACCCCGACCTCCCCTCCCCCCCATCAACCCTCGCCCCAACCT
>JAABUL010001365.1_pt1 | contig 47051 bp, 5 predicted proteins | sample 5559151 | NCBI WGS metagenome assembly JAABUL01 (sample SAMN10711876, study PRJNA513368) | rock metagenome | isolation source: Antarctica rocks | place: Antarctica: Victoria Land, Pudding Butte sud
ATCGAACAAGAAATGCACCCAGTCATCTTTATAAAACAGTACTCTCTACCATCCACAAAATAAACATCAACTCCCCTAAAAACAACAAAATCACCTATCGACCTGAAAACATCTTGCCCCTGAGTCTAGCAATCTGCCTTCCTCCCTTCCTCCCTTCCTCCCAGCTTCAGACGCTCCAAGTCAGTCACACGACCCTCACCATGCAAAGCTCCAGCTTGTTGCAGTCCACATAATCCATAACACAAAGACTCGCCAAACATCGCCATTCCTACAAATCCTGAGACCCTAGCTCCTGATTAATACTTTACCCTACACCCCTCCACAATCCCCAACACAACACATCGATCTCGTGTATCAAATTAGCCTACGGTAATCTACATCTCCCAGATTAGATCAAGTTGCAAGATGCGATAAGCGAAATGGGGAGGAGATTCGAGGGTCAGAGTATCATACTATCGCCTAGGATAGTCCAAGTCTTGGGCATCAAGGTTGAGGGATCAAAGGGATAGAATATAGTGGACTGGGGGATGGGAAGTTGGGAAAGTGGGAAGGGAAGTAGGGAAGGTGGTAGTTTAGAGGGTTGGAAGGTGGGAAGGTGGGAAGGTGTAGGTTTTGGATGGTGATGGGTTGGAGAGTGGGCACCCGCCACCCGCCCTTGGTGATGTATCCCCAATTCACTCTCCTCGTCACCGTCTACTCGACCAACCCCCCACGCTTTTCTTGGAAGGGTGGGAGCAAAAGGCTAAACGACAAAAACGAAAGGGCCGAGCCCGATTTGAACGGGCGACCTTGGGATCTGCAATCCTACACTCTGGGGCATGTTAGTAGGGATAAAATCAGGAAGTACATTACGCGTACCTAACCACTGAGCTACCGGCCCATGACTAGCTTGTAAAGTTATTTAAATATATATTCTAATAAAAAAGAATCTAAACAATCTAAATCCGTACGGTTTACGGCTCCCCTCGCGCTCTTCAAAATATTTAGCTAGTAAGACTATCAAGGATAATATAAAAATACTATGAATAGGAAACTAAATAATATATTAAACCTTAAAGGCTAGTAAAGTCTTAAATTTTAAATTACAAATAATTTAATAGTAAAGTATATTATAATTTAAATATAAATCTTAGTTAGAGTAGTAGAGAAAGTATAACTTACTAGCTAGTTATTCTATTATTTTTATAACTCCTAGCGCCCTAGCTTTCTAGGAGTTATATAGTTAGAGAAAAATAGGGAATTTCTATCTTAATATAATTCATGTTAAGAACTCTTAGATTAGCTATTTCTTATCCTTAAAATTATTATTCTTTATTAAGAAGATAAAGGAGACTTATTAATAGATTATAGAACTAGTTTATTATCTAATATCTTTAGGTTTTTTTTAAAGAAATATTAGAAAATTCTACTAAAAACTTAATATATTTAAGGGAGTTAAATAATTCTATCTTTGTAATCTAAAGATTACTAACTAAGGAAGTTCTTTTCTATTATAGTAGGCTGTTTAAGACCTATTAGCAATTCGGGGACCCCCGCCCTAGTAGCTCGGGAGGCCCGTACGGGTATATATAGGCCTAAGGGGTTATCGGGCTAGCCCTAATAGGAAATTAATATATTTCAGCGCGGTATTATAAACTTACACTAATTCTCTATACTATATAAAAATTACAGCTAAAATGAATTAAAACTAGACTAGCTGTAATATTCTAAAAACTACGCCTTAAAAAAAAGACCTACTAACTTCTCTTAAGACGTAGTTTTTAGAATATTACAGCTAGTCTAGTTTTAGTTCGTTTTAGCTGTAATCTTTATATAGTATAGAAAATTAGTGTAAGTTAATAATACCGCGCTAAAATGTATTAATTTCCTATTAGGGCTAGCCTAATAACCCCCTAGGCCTATGTATACCCGTACGGGCCTCCTAAGCTACTAGGGCGGGGGTCCCCGAATTACTAATACCTTAAGCGAGATATTAACTAACAAATTAAGGGATTTATACTATATTAAGCGTGTTAAGTATTTATTATATTTAGGACTCTTATATATCCTTAGTACTAAATATTAAAAAATCCCCCTCCTAAATTTATATATAAATCTATATAATACTTAGCTATTATAATTATATCTACCTATAATATTATAATTTATTATAATTAAGGTTATATATACTTTTATAATATATCTTAAGTCTTATATTATACCTATTTTATTAAACTACTTAAGTTAGGACCTTTACTCTCCTTTACTAGTATATTCCTCCTTATTAGCTCTTATCTATTATCGCGTACTAGTAAGAATATCTTATAGTCTAATTATATTATTAAGGAGGAGGCTAATAGGCTTATTATAATTATAATAGCTAATAGTAATAATTATAAAGGTTATAATTAATAAGGTAAATATAATAGTAATAAGAGAAGTAGAAAAGGAGGTAATAATACTAGTAATACTAATAAGGATAATTAAGCTTTAATAGATATATAAGTATTAGCTAGAGGATATATAATATAAGTTAAGGAGTAATAGTATATTATAATTCACTCCTTCCGTGAATAGGATAGACTTATAATTAGTTCTTATAAAGAGGAGTATTAAGGAAGTAGGATAAGTAGGCTTATATTAAATAGGTCTAGTATAAGGTATTATATTTAGTACTTAGGAGATTACTAGAATTATAATATAAGTTAAGTACGGAGCTTCTATCTACTAGAAAACATCGCTATCTATATAGATATAGGAGATCCGTATACTCGCTAGGTCGCCTAGATAGCTAGTTATACGTCCTTAGTATTTCATTAACCTTCTTACTAGGTTAATACCTCTTAGCTAATAGTTAACCCGTTAACCTATATTACTAATCCGTGTCAAGCCTCTACTTAGTAAAACCTATAGTTATAATATTACCCCTCCTTCCTTTTCTTTCTTTATCCTTAAAGATATATTTATACCTTTATATAAGACTTCTTAGCGCTTGAACTTAGCGGAGTAAGTTCTTCTTAGGGGCGTCTTAGCTATAGTTACCTACGCCCGCTATACTTAATAATAGAAGGAGTATTAACTTTCTTCTCTATCCTAGAAGTATAGCGAGTATATTCGTACTAGAAAGAAATACGAGCTGGCTAAGCTAGTAATTAATTTTAATAATATTAATAGAGCTATAGAGAAGCTTAAATAGGAGGAGATTAAGATGGAAGCTACCTAGGAGGCTACTAATAAAATCACCTATATTAAGTAATTGAAGCTTAAGCGCCTAAGGGCGTAGAAACATTTCCTTAAAGAGAAGGAATAATAAATATTTAATAAAGGATTAAATAATATTAAAGAGCTAGAGAGGCTTAAGAATCTAGAGAAAGTATAGGAAGTCTAGAACTATACTATAAGAGCGTTATTAATAGATGACTTCCTAAATATTAATATATCTTTAGGGATACTTAATTAATTACCTCTAGGTTCGTTCTCTAATAAAACTATTATAGAAGGTTCTTATAATTCTTAAGATATCTAACTAGTTCCTAGGTATTCTTTAAGTCCTTATATCCTTTCTACTTAACTAGGTATTCCTAATCTTACTAGTCTAAGATCCTTTTAATTTTATATTCTTTAGTCTTAGCCTTGAACTTCTAACTTTCCTAGAGTAATATTTTAGAGTCGGCTAGCTCTAGTAAAGAGATATAGAATACTAGGTATACTCTAGCGTTAGGTAGTAATTATAACTTATAGTTAATAGGCCCCTTAGGTTATTTAATTAAAAATGGTCTAACTTTAATATAGTCTAATTTCTTACTTAGTCTCTTACTTTTTAAGTTTTTTATATAGAGGTATACTTTATCCCCCTTCTTTAGTTAAGGATATATTTTTCTTTTCTTATTAACTTATTATTAAGTCTTTATATTAACCTTATTAATAGTTTATTATATATTACTATATAGTTTTTTTATATTAGATATTAATACTATTACTTTCTCTGCCTTAGAACCCTTCCCTAGTTCTAGAAATAAGTTGGCGTGTCTTCTATAATTCGCGAAGAATAGAGATAGTCCAGTTATATCCAATCTATTATTATTAAGTATTAATTATATTATAAGAAGTAGTAAGACCTAGTTATTCTATTTATAACTAATATAGTACCTTAAATACGCTTCTATTATTTAATTAGTACGTTCTATCTAACTATCTATTTCTAGATAGTAAGCGGTTAATATTCGTAGCTTTATTCTAATTACGGCGATTAGAGTCTTCTAATAATAAGACGTAAAGAGTCTATCTCTATCTAAAGTAATAGATTCAGGTATATTATAATCCCTTATCAGCTTATCTAATAAGATGAATCCTAGCTAATATACTTTATATATTTCTTTATAAGGGATTAGAACTATATACTTTATTAACTTATTAATAATTACTATTATTAAGTTAAAGGTATCTCTTATAACTAGATCTTTTGATTTTAGTAGCTTAATAATAAAGTCTATTATTACATCCTTCTATAGTATATCTAGAACTAGTGTAAATTATATTTACCTATATTTAGAGTGGCGCGTAGACTTATTCTACTAGTATTAAATATATTCCTTGATGTATTTCTTAACGTGCGTCCGTAGCTATAGCGTCGTATATTCCCGTTAAAGGAGCTCCACCGTCTTAGAGATTCCCGGATATCCTAATAAAGGATTATTATAGTAATCCTGGATTACTTCTTTAATATATCTCTTAGGTAAGTACGTCTTCCCCTTATACTAGAGTAGCTCTTATCCTAGTTATTAATCCCTTAGCTATAATACTAGGTTATTATTAATATAACCTTCCTTTAAGGTTAGTATAATATCTTAGATTATAATTCGTATAATTACTACTAAATCCTATATTAATACTAGTAATCCGTCCTTTTCTTATTTAAGAATAGGCTTCTTTATAATATCCTTAGATTCTATATAATCCATACGCCTACTTAAGGTATCTACTCGACTATTATCTTTTCTTAAGGTATATAGTATCTTAAATTTATACTATCCTAGTAATTCTAACTAATAGATTTATCTTCGGTTTAACTCCTTAATTATAGTGAAGTTTAAGAGGTTCTTATAATCTATAAAGATAATAAGTTCTAAATAACTCTTAATATATACCCTCTAATTCTGAAGTATATATACTACTATTAATAGCTCTTTATTATAGATGTTATAGTTCTATTCTACTACTAATATCTTTCATAAGTAGTAGGCGATTAGGTACTACTTACTATCCTTTTCTTAATATAAATAAGCGCTGATTATAAGATTCAAGGTATCTATTTTAATATAAGTAGGTTCGTTTACTTAAAAGGTATAAAGTACTAGTAGATTTTAATAGGCTCCTTTTAATATTATAAATGCTTTTTATTAACTTATTTCCTATTAAAATCCCTTCTCCTTCTTAATAATATTTATAAGTAGTAGGGCTATTTTTAAATACCCCTTAATAAACCTTCTATTAAAGTTCGTAAATCCTAAGAAGCTCTAGATTAATTTCATATTATATAGTATAGGCTATTCCGCTATAGCCTTGATCTTTTCAGGACTTATATAAATACTTATAGTACTTACTATAAATCCTAGGAATTCTATTAATTCCTTATGAAATTCGTACTTCTTTAACTTAAGGAGTAATCTAGCTTATAATAGGCAGGTTAAAATGTCTTATATATACTAGATATATTCTTCTTTAATCTTAGAGTAGATTAAGATATTATTAAGGTAAGTAATTATAGTATAATCTAAATAAGCTTAAATAATATTATTAACTAGTACTTAATAAGTTACTAGTACGTTAGTAAGTCTAAATAATATAACTAGGTACTTATAATATTTATATTAAGTCTTAAATATAGTTTTCTATTCTTCTCCTTCTTTTATTTAGATTAAGTTATAAGCTCCTTATAAGTTAAGCTTAGTAAATATCTTTGCCTAAGAGAGTCTATCCTATAGCTCGCTAATATTTAGTAAAGGATATTGATTCTTAATAGTAATATCATTTAACTTCTAATAATTAATATATAGTCTTAGCTTTCTATCCTTTTTTAATATAAAGAGGATTAGATAACCTACTAATAATTTAGATTCTTAAATAAATCCCTTTTTAAGGTTCTTATTAATATACCCGCGTAGTATAATAAGTTCCTTTTCTAATAATATATAAATTAGTTTAAATATTAATTCCTTTCCTAGTTTAAGTTTAATCTTATAATCTTAAGATTAGTATATAAGTAAAGCTTTTACTATTATCTCTTTTATAAAAAGATATATCTATTTCTTATATTCTTATAAGATATTAGGAGGTTTATTATTTCCCCTAATAACTCTAGCTTAATTATCCGGTTAATCCTTATTAATATATATTAAGTTAGATCCTTATCTAAGGTCGTCCTTCTTTAAAACTAAAGTATAATAAGCTTTAACTAGTCTTTAATTCTATTTCTTATCTATCGCTATCCTCTATTAGTGTATAAGTTATATACTAGTAATATCTCTAGTATTTATAAATATAAGTACTCCTTTCTTCTAATTAATTACTAGATTATACTTCTTTAATTAAGGTATTCTTAAAATGATATAATAAGTAGCTATCCTAACTATATTAAAGGTTAGTTCCTTATAATAGCGTTGAATGATTATAAGTAACGAGTATATCTCCTCGTCTATCCTTCCTATTAATAGTATTAACCCGTCGGCTATCTATAAGTTATACTATTCTTTCTTCTTTCAAGTTAGTAGGCCTAGCGACTATACTAAATCTTAAGAAGCGAAGTTACTAGTCGCTCTAGAATCTATTATTATAATAGTTCGTTAACTATTAATTAGTACCGGTATATTTATATATATATTATACTAAGTAATATATAAGAATTACTTTAGGATTAATATATTAATCTACTTATATCTCCCCGTAATATAAGAGATTACTCTTTTTCCTATTTAGGAAGAAAATCGTATATTATCATGATTTCTATATACTTCTTATATTTATTATATATATAAGTATACTACTCTAGTAAGTAGCATTCCACTACGTCTAGGTTATATTTAAGTTAGTTCTTGATACTATTATACTATCCTGCGGTAGATCCTAGAAACTATAAGTTACGTCGCTTACTAGCTAGGTACTAGTTATAACTATTACTTATATAATCTCTCTAGATTATCTATTTATAAGATGTACTTACTACCTATCTTCCTAGCTCTATTCAAACTTGTAAGTAATACTTATAGTAGTCGTCGGCGTAGGCTATCTAATATATAATACCGTGTTCTAGGTATATTAAATTAAACCAGTAATCTTTAATATATAGCTTTTCTTTATAATACGTTTTCTCTAAGTATTTTCTTTTATTTAATCCTTGTAATGCGGTAGTATAAGATAGAGAGTTATTTAGAGTATCCCTACTAAGTTTATAACGTAGCGCTTCTTCCTCTAAGCTCTCTTAACTTTCTTATCTATATTCTAAGCTATACTTCAGAACCTCGCTATTATCTAAAGATTCTTATTCTATCTTCTTATCTTAAATATCTTAGAGTTATTATTATAGCTAATCTACCTCTATCTAGATATTAATAACTAGGTCCTTTAGAACTTCTTTAAGCTTTAAGTCCTCTCGTCCTATTAGGATAAGATACCTCGTAGTTCTTATATTAATATCCTAGGGTAATATTCTATAATCTTTTAGATTCTTAATGAATTAATATACTTTTTATATGAATTTGAAATAGTATTCTCCCTTTATAACTTCCTTTAATAGTTTCTCTACCTCTATTTACTTATAAGACGAGTCGTAATTCTCTAAATCCTTAGAAGGTTTATTATATAGAACTCTTCTTAATATATTTAATTATAATCGCGGTACTATGTTTTTTAACTAGTAGTCTCTAGTGAAGTAGCCCGGTTTATTATAGTTATAATAGGTTACTACTTTCTTACCCCTTCTAAGCTACTTCTTACCCCTGAATTTTCCCTTATCTTATTTCTAAGTAAAGTCCAGTTCTATTAGTATATATCTATACGGGTCGCATTATTAATACTATCATCTTCCTAGTCTATCGCTAGCGAAGATTCCTAATCATCTTATTCTAAAGGTTCTACTATTATGCCGTTTCTCTATTATTAACTTATAGAGCTTATTATTAACTTTAATAGCTTTAACTATTAATATATCAAGATTATTAATCTATACTCTAGTTTATATAAGTTCTTCTTTAATATTGAACTTTAATCCGCGGCGGTATATTATTATTAGTATGTTATCATCCCAGTCTATCTTTATTATATATTACTAGAACTGAGTAGAATACTTAATAGTAGACTTCTTCTAAGATAAGTATTAAATAACTTATATAGCCACTTTATTTTCATTTAAAGGATTAAAGACTTATTATATTTTAATATAAAACTGTATAAAGCTCTTTATCTAGCTTTAGATATACTAATTATCTAGATTATCTTTATCCTTAAGGTACTTCTTAAGTGAAGGATAAACTTACTTCTAAGCTCGTCCTCTTATATATATAATATTAAAGGCCGGCTACTATACTATTAATAAGGTCTATCTATTAAAAGTAAAGTAGAGCTAAAACTATATAAGCTAGTCTTTAAGCTTTTCTCTTTCACTATAAAATAGGTTAGGTCTAGCGACCTTAGGTCTATCCTTATTATCTATAATTAGGCGTCGTGAACTCTAGACGCTTAGGGGGGGGTTTCTACTTTCTAAGGTATTTATTCTAAGGGTACTTAAAGTGTTACGGTTTACTCCTTCTATAGATAAGATAAACCTATGATTAATTCTTATAAAGAGGAGTATTAAGGAAGTAGGGCAAGTAGGCTTATATTAAATAGGTCTAGTATAAGGTATTATATTTAGTACTTAGAAGATTACTAGAATTATAATATAAGTTAAATACGGAGCTCCTATCTACTAGAAAACATCGCTATCTATATAGATATAGGAGATCTATATACTTACTAGGTCGCCTAGATTACTAGCTATACGTCCCTGTCGTTCTATTAACCTTCTTACCGGGTTAATACCTCTTAGCTAATAGTTAACCCGTCAACCTATATTACTAATCCGTGCCAAGCCTTTACTTAGTAAAACCCACGGTCGTAATATAGTAAAGGGATATAAAATAAGTTAAGGAATAATAGCTAATAAAAGACTAATAAGATATTTATAATAAAATAGCTACTTCTTATAATAGTAAGGATTTTAGTAATAATAATATAACTTATTATTATAATATTAATATAAGGCCTATAAATTATCTAGATCTTTTACTTATATTAGGATTAGTATATCTTATTTAAGGCCTATTATAAGGTATTCTTATTTAAGATTATATATTAATTAATTAGAATATAATAGTATAATAAGTATATAATAGTAAAAAGTAGGATTTATTAAAAGTAAAAAGATTATTAATTCTAACTTAAACTTAGATAATATAAAATACTTTAAAGAGTAGACTAATTATAAGGCTTAATAGGGATATCCTTATTAATATATTATAAAAGTTATATTAAAGAATATTAAAGATATTAAAGATATCTATTTAAGACTTAAATAGTATAATAAAATTAATAAGACTAAGTAGTTATAAAATACTTTTAAGATATATAAAATAATAGATATTATTTATAATTATATTACTCTTTATTATATAAAGGAGGAGGTTATTATAATTATTATTAATATTAGATCTATCTACTTTAAGAATACTTATTAATATATTACCTTAACTAACTTATTAGCGGAGGAGTAAAATTAAGAGGTAAAGCCTATCTTAAAGTAAAAGTAAAGGAAATATATTAATAAAAGATTAGAAGCTAAGATTATTATTATAAATATCCTTAATCCTAATTAAGTTATCTTAACTTCTAAGAGAGCTACTACTTACGTTAATACTATTTAAAGTTTACCTACTTATTACTAAATATAAATAATTTAATAAAAAGAAATAGAGATAAATTATTATAATAAAAATAAGGTAGCTAATAACCTCTTAAAAAAACTTTATATAAAATAGTATTATAAAAATAAGTACTATTATAACTATCCTAATAGCTTCTATTTTATTATATTTAATAGTAAGTATTATATCCTTGCTATTAAATAGTAAGAGGTATAGGTATAAGTAATTATTAACTTAATTAATAATACCTCTCTTAATTAACCTCTTAAAGTAATATATTAATACTTTATTAAGAATTAAGGTAAAGTAAGTATATAATATAAGTACTTATTAAAGTATAAGAAGTATAAAGAGAAGAAGAGTATAATAAAATAAATAATAAAAATAATAAGTAAGATAATAGAAATAAGTATAATATAATAGATATTTTAATTAATCTAATAATAATAGTAGGTCCTTTAATAGTAATATTATTAATAGTTAAACTAGTAATAATAATATTAACCTCTACCTCCTCTATCTTATCTACCTCCTCCTTAGTATTAACTCCCTCCTCTACTTTATTAAAATTAGCCTATTACTTCTCCTCCTACCCTTATATTAATTATTATATTTAATTTATTATAATTATTTAAATAATTAACGCCGCTAGCCTTAATATTAAGTCTAATTAATATATTAGAGTTAAAGTAAACCTTTATAAATATATAATAATACTTAATTTATTATATAATTTAATAATAGGATTTAAGAAGGATTTAAAAGACTTTAAGAGGATCTATTATATTAAATTTAAAGCTATTAAAAATATTATAATAATAAGAGATAAAGAAGGCTTTATTTAAGGTATATAATAAAAGTATAAGAATAAAAGGGATATTAAACTTAATTAAATAATTAAGTTTACTTTTTAAAAGGTATATAATTAACTTTTTAAAGTATTTTTATAGTTTACTAGGTTTTATATCTTAAGTAGAAATTATTTATAGAAAATAAGGATAAATAAAAGTAGTAGATAATAATAATATAATAGTATTACTATTATTTTAAATAATATAGAATTATTTAATAAAGGTATTTATATATTAATTATCTACCTCTAAGTATATATAAGATATATATAATTATAATATTATTATATTAAGAGCTTATAATTATTAAATACTTTTTTTTAACTTTTTATACTTAGAGAAACTTTTACTTAATATTTAAAGATAATATTAAGAATCTTTCCTTTTATAAAGTTATTTTATTACTATAATTATATATAATAAGAGCTTATTAGATAAGTTCTTCTCTAACTTTTAAAAATTATACCTTAAATTCTTATTAAAAAGCTTTATAATTTCTCTTAAATTAATACCTACCACTAATATATTTAAAATACTTTAAAATAAATTAATTATATCTACTTTCCTTAATAATAAATCTTAGAAAGCTATTAAAGTCTCCTTAGAAAATATATCTTAAATATTATTAATAATGTTATATTTATATCTTAAGTAGATTAAATATAAGCTTAATAAGATTATAATCTAATAAATAAGGTAGAAGAAATTTAATAATATAACCTCTTACCTTTAATATATCTCTTATTTAAGGATTAAGGTAGATACCTAGATTATTTAAATAAATAATATTCCTTAATTAGGGGTAAAGATTATAATATAATAATAATTTATTTAAGATTTATAAAAAGAAGTTATTTATATTAAAGTATCCTTTATAAATATTAATATAAGGTAGATATCTATTAATTATATATATTATTAATATACTTTATATATTACCTTATCTTATATCCTTACTCTATTATAAAGGGTTATTAATAGAAGTATATCTTATATCTTATTAGCTAATTTATTCCTTAAATATTAATTTATTCAAGAAGTATAATTACTTTATCCTTATATTAAGTATAAAAGCTTATTATTATATATATAATTACTTACTTTAAAGCCTAATTAATTATATCATATAATAATTAAGTTATTCCTCCTTTAATAAGTAAGATATTATAAGTTAAGAGATAATAATATCCTATTCTTTTTTTAAAAATATTATAAGTTTATTTTAATATATTTATAAATATTATTCTTAATATTCTAATAGAGCTTTCTTTATAGTAATACAAATTTATTAATAAGATCCTAATTATTATCTTATAAAAGAGATAGATTTATATATTTATAACTATTATTCTTATCTCTCTATTATAATTTTATAATAATAGATTTTATTAGTAATAGTATTAGGCCTTTAATAGAAGTTAAGTAGCTCTTTAATAATAGATTAGTTATAGGTTAAGATTAGTTAATAAGATATTTTACCTAGAAGGAAGGTTTAATAGATAATTTATATATATATCCTTAATTATAATAAATTAGGATATTATAAGTAGATATAATTATAATAGCTAAATATTATATAGATTTATATATAAATTTAGGGGGGGGATTTTTCAATATTTAGTGCCAAGGATGTGTAAGAGTCCTGAATACGACAAATACGGCAAAATCAGGCGACTAAGCACTAGGCCCCTCATCCCGATCTCATGAACGAAACAAAGATGACCATTGCGTGAGGATTCATATCTTCAACACAATCCCTTAATCAGAAGTGAGTCCTTAAGCCTTTTATTCTACGACGCTACTTAGTAATGGCCTATTTACGACCCTTCAACTCCTCGATGAGATCTTCGACAGCACCAGCAAAATCCGTCGCATTCTCCGCACAACCTCATATACTACATATTGAGCCTAGCAGACGCACACGAAGTAGGCGCTTGAATATGGAGAAGCCAGGTCACTGAGAGCATGCTTCTGGATGCCTCACAGCTCTTCAGTGACCACTATGGCGTCTGGGATGAACACGCTGCACAAGCCGTAGGACAGTTCGCCAAGGCTGGTAAGTTGGCTCTCAACGGTTTCTTTGCTTGCTGAGAAACGCCAGGTATTCAGGTCCGACTCGGTAAGGGAAGACTTCGGGCGGGATACCTGCCCGATGGCAGCACATGCTCATACGTGAGGGTCACCGTGGACGGCAGCCTTGCCGGTAACGCATTCGCCTGCCGCTGGGTGTACGACATCAAAACTGTATGTTGGGTGACTCAGCTCGTGGTACATCAAGACTATCGAGAGCGAGGACTTGCAACGGGCCTCTTGAATCAACTCAGGCATTATGACGATGATATTTACGGCCTTATGAGCTCTCATCCAGCTGCTTGCTTAGCTGCTGCTAAAACATTTGAAAGTAAGCGCATATTCATATTCGTTGTGAATCTAATGCTGAATACGATAGGCTCCATCAACACAGTCCGACTTGACTTTATCAAGGACCACGCGGAAGAGATCATGAAAGCGTCCCCAATACGATATGTCAAAGATGCTAAACTCAGCGGTAGTGTCTTTGACCCTGAGGATACCAGCGGGCTTGTGTCAAGTGTTGATACTGGATTTTGGGTCGACCATACCGAACCAATTGAAGCTCTGGCATGGGCTCGAGACGTAGTAGATTGGCCTCTCGGTGACTTGCATGATGGCCATGAGTTCCTTCTTGTTGTTGAAGTCAGACGCCGTAACCAATCTAGGTCTCGATCTACATCTAGGCCCAAAGCTGTGTCGTAGGATCTGGTTGATCGTGTCTTCCTTTTCTGTCGAATCGATAAAAGCAAGGGTGGGTCCTTGGTGGGTTGCTTCAGAGTCTAAGACCTTCAGAAATACGGGCGGCTTATTCACAATAGTCAGCGAAAAGCAACCTGTGTCCTTATCCCTCTTAGCAGATTCCTTGTCAGATGTACTTGCAGAAAGCTTCTTAGGAATGGAAAGGAAGATAATCGATGGCACATGAAAGTGATTTTCTGCATGCAAGTTTTCATACGTTCTAAGTCCTCTAAGATTGTAGAAAATATTCTTTCCTACCTTTCTGATTTCGTAGATGGGTCCGAGCGCGCCATCCATTTTCACTTACAGCCTCGATATCGCACAAAAAAGTGCCTCTATATAGACAAAACACAGCCAACCATGGCATTGGCTTGGGATGGTTGTTTTCTCGGACTGATCCCCAACCTTCCTATGATTTCAGACTTCTCTCCACTCGTTCTCGGCCGGGCCTGTAGGGCACCCTTCATTGTCGCCTTCGCCAAGTAGCTAGGAGTCAGTCGTTAGTCTATCTACTAATGGATCGTTATAATACGCATCCTTAACACTCCGTTAAATACCTCCTCTAGATACGTCTATATTAGTAGTAGTTTAAGAGGGGCTATAAATAGATAGGTTAAAAGGCTTATAACTTTAATATATTATAAGTATTACTAGTTAGACCTTAATATTAGTAGCTTTATTAAGATTTTATAACTAAGCTATAAATAGTAATATATCTTAACTAGGAATATCTACTATTTCAAAATATTAGTAATATAGGGATAGTAGCCCTTATAGCTAGGAGTAGCTAGGGATACTTAAGACTATTAAGTATAAGTACTAGCTCTTAGATATTAAGGACGTAGTTTAATAATATTATATTATAAGATATAAGATTAATAACTTTTATTACTATATATATATATATAATTATCCTTATAAACTGTAATTATATTATTATTAATATTACCTTTATATATTATCCTTTTACTACTAATATTAAGCTTTATAAATCTTAGGCTAATAGTAATAATATCCTTATATTAATAATAATAGTAGTGTATATATATAATATTATAATTAATTACTCCTTAATAAATACTTAATTTAATAAATTCTTTATATAATTATAAAGACTTATAATAATTACTATTATTAAGTCTTAACTTAACCTTTCTATTTAATTATATATATTTTAAGAACTTTTAATACTAGGACTATACCTAATATACCTAAGTATTATACCTATATATTATTATATAGTATTATTATACTAGGCCTAAGATAGCTAGTATAAGGTCTTAGTATATATAGTTATTAGTACTTAATAGCTATATCTTATATATATCTTATCCTCTTTAACTAGTTATCTTAATTTATATATCCTTATAAATAATCTCTAGGCTAGTTTTAATATTATAACTAGCTTATTCTAATTTATTCTTATTAGTTAGCAAGGTAGAATAACTAATTAATAGCTTATATTCTAAGTAAGTATAAATCTTATTAATAATATTAATAAGGAATTAAGATTAACTTATACTATATATAAGTTTATAATAAAGAAATATACTAGTTACTTATATTATAAGTAAGATTATTAGAAAAGAACTTATACTAGAAGATCCTTTATCCTATATCTATGAAGTAAAATAAGCGTATAGAAAATGTAATTTCCTACCTTTAAAAAACTATTTAATATAATAGTATAATATCTACTTCTTTTATAAATAACGCTAGTAGAAGGAGTAGTATTAAAATACCCTTTTATAAATAGATTATATTAAATAGATAAAGAATAATACTAGTTAATAATTATTAAATAAAATACTTTTAAATATTATAAAAATTTTCTTTAATAATAATAATAATATTAATAATAATAATTTCATTTATTATAAGTAGACTAACTATTAGGTTAGGTTTTAATTCTAACTTTTGAAATTAATTAAATACTTAGTACCTACTTTTAATTACTAGCTAGAAAGATATAGGATATCCTATAGGATATCCTATGTAGGATAGTATAGGACTATAGTATAGTATAGGTAAATAAGGTCTTAATCTTATATCTTTATAATAGTATAAGACAGGTATAAGATAAGATAATTTAATAGGATAAGATATTTATAAGACATCCTATTTACTTAATTATAAATTAGATAGGATTAATTTATATAATAATCTACTCTTTATAATAAACCTATTAATCAAATTAATAACTATAAATTTTTCTAGATTTTACTTATATATTAATTTTTTTATATCTTTATAGTATACTTTATAAGAAATTTTACTATTAATAGAATAGAACTATATATTTTTAAATCTTCCTTTTATTAACTATTATTACTTATTCCTCCTATTATACTTTATAGTAATTATAAAGAGTACTAATATACTAGTCCTACTAGATAGTATCACTTAAATCCTTATAAATAATAACTATTAATCCTACTTTTACTTCTTTAATATATTTATATTATTATTAATAAACTCCTACTAATTATAAAGGCGCTTTCTTAACTATTAAATTAAGTACTAATACTATTTCTTAAAGTATATTATAAAGCTTATAACTTATTTATTAAATTATCTTTATTATCTTTATTTCTATTATTAATATAACTATTATTAAGATAACCTTCCTTTACTTATATATTATATAAAATACTATTAGCCCTTTTTACCTAATTAGATATATTAAAGTTAGCCTTTAAATTAAGTCCTATCTATTTAAATAAATTCTATTAATTCTTAGTATAAAAGACTATTATTAAGGTATAAAAAGTAGGAAGTATATAATATATATAGCTTATATAATACCTCTTTATTATAAAGAAATATTATTTATATATAATAGCCCTTATTATAATAGTAAGGATATTACATGTTATATAAGTAATAAATAGATATTAAGACTCTAAAACCTTTTATTACTTAAGAATAGACCCTTATTTTAAGTAAATAAAAGGTATTATAAGAATACTAAAGAATTAATAATAATAATAATAATAATAATAATCAAAAAACTTATTATAAGCCTTATACTATTTTAATTAATCCTTTATAATATTATTTGAATCCTTTAATAAAGCTTCTAAGGTATTATTAAAGTTAAAGGTAATATAATCCCTTATTAATATAACCCTTTAATCTTAACTATTCTCTTTATAATTTTATAATTTTAAAAGGTTCTTTTAAGTACTTATTAATAGACTTTTACTTATAACTATTAATTAATTTTAATAGCCTAACTCCTATCCTTAAATATTATATCTTTATAATTTAAATAAAGAAGTACTATTTAATTATAAAGAAATCTAAAACTTAATTATATTTAATTATAATATATAAAAAGCTTTTAATAAGTTACTTTAAAGGCCTTAAAAAACTTAACTTTTTATATAACCTACTTATACCTTAATGATCTAACTTCTAACTCTATATAATTAAAGAGCCTATTATAAATAATAAAAATATTATATATTATAACCTCCTTCCCTTAATTTATTAATAATATAAATATATAAAAAGGCTTAATAAGTTAAATTAGATATTTAACTTATAATTACTTATTATTAATAAGCTTAAAGAAATTACCTAATTTCTTAATAAAGTAATATTCTATATTTATATAAAGTAATTATACTTGTTTTAATATATAATATATTAAGTCTTAATATATTTTAATATCTTAAAAGAGCTTAAAAGGATATCTTTGTTTATACCTCTTATTTAAGGTAAATATATTATTATCTAGGATTATTATTATATTATCCTTCTATAATAAATCCTTTTATATTTTTAAAAAGGGCTCCTTTTATTAATTATTTATATTAATAAATATTATAATTATTTATATCTTTAATTAATTAGCTAAGAGATAATAAAAATAATAATTATAAAGCTCTTACTTTAATTTAGGTTATTAATAAGTCCTTCTTTATTATTTAAATATCTTATTATTTATTATTATTAACCTAATTCCTTTAAAACTCTTTATTAATTAAATTAATATAAACTTTTCTAAGTAGCTCTTTTAAGGCTAATTAAATAATATATATTATATATTAAATATATATTAAAGGATACTTAAAATTATTCTCTCCTTAATTAATAAAATTTTTAAAAGGGCTTATAAGAAGGGAGTTAATAAGTCTATTATATAATAAAGTATTATTACTAATATTATTAATAATAAAGGTAAGAAGTTAATCTTTAATTTTATACTATCTAATAATTAGATTTATAACTATTATAAGTTATAAGCTACTATATTAACCTTTAAGATATTTAAAGCCTAAGAGTTTCTTATATTATATCTAATTCTTATTAATAAAGAAAGCTATAATTATTATATATAATTTATAATTAAATAATAGGGAGACTTTAATACTATTTATAAATAAGTTTAATAAAAGACTCTATTTAATCTTCTTAACCTTTATTATTAGGTAGTTCTTAATAAAAGATACTAAGTCTAATTAGAGAGTAAGATTAAAGGAATAAAATAGTTATAATATTTTAAAGTTATTAATAATATTAAATAATATACTTATAATTATAACTTAATAATAAAATTATTTAAGGAAGTCTTTATATATAAGTTTCTACCTACTTAATACTCATTTTATATGCTTATTCTATTTCCTTTAAGATAGAAAATAATATTCTAATTCTAATTATTATTTTACTTATTAGAATCTTAGGAATTTATATTATTAATATACCTTATCTTAATAACTATTAATAATTAATATCTATTATAGAGAAATAAGATTTAATTTCCTAATATATCCTTTAAATAAGAAGTAGATACTTATATTATTAATATTATAACTTATAAAAGAATAAATAATAACCTTATTATAATAATAATAAATAAGTTATCAAGTTTTATTAAAAATAAAAGTATATTTATAAAAATATTCCTATTTATTAGACTTCTTTATTTTATCTTAATAAATATTATAATAATTATAACTAGATTTTATTTTATTCTTAATAGCTTATACTATTTTTATCTATTAGTTTAACTACTTATCCTTCTACTTATATAAAAAGATATAATAGGATTTATTTTTATCCTTCTTTATTAAACTTATAATTAGAGTATTTATAAAACTCTTAATAATAAAAGAGGATAGAATATTATTAATTAGAGAGTAAGATAATATATTATAATTAATACTTTAAGTATAAGGTTAAAGTTAAAAATTTAAATTATAAATTCTAAGCTCTTATTATATTATAATATTTATATCTACTACTTTACTATTAATCTTGAGTAATAATAAAGTAGGATTAAATTAAGGGCTTATAATTAATTTAATTAACTATATATTAACCTTTTTAATTATAATTCTAATTACTATCTTAGTTGATAAAATATTATAATCTTTACTTTTAAATTAATATTTAAACTAAGTTTTTAACTAGTTTTATAATTAATATTAATCTCTTAAAATTCCTTATACTCCTTCTCTCCTTTATATCTAATATTATTTATATATAATATACTTCCTATATTTCTTATTAATAATTATACTATTATTCTTCTAGCTCTTAATAATAAAGCTAGATCTTAAGAGATTATAAGATTTAATATCTATAAAACCTATTATATATTATTAAAGCTATAATCTTATATTAGATCTTAAAATCTAGAGCTAATAAGTATTAATAATTCAATAATTCTTATAATTATATTTATAAACCTTAATAGTATTATTATTAATATTAAATATTTATTAAAAAACTTATATAATTTACTATTATTAGATAAGTAAATCTTATTAAAATATTAATATCCTTAAAAGTTAATAGGTAATAAAAAAGCTATTAAAAGTTAAATAAAAAGGAAATAAAGGATATAATTAATTATAATATAATAATAAAAAACTAGAAGTATATTAAGTATATAAATATAATTTAATATTATTAATATAATATTATAATATAAATGTTATTAGAAGTCTATTATTTATAAACAATAATAGACTTAATAATATTATAATTATTATTTAATTATTTAATTATTTAATAAGAGAGGTTATAATAAACTTTATATAAAAGCTTATATAATTAATATAAATATAAGCCTCTACTTTAAGTATACTTTATAAAGCTATAAAGGCTAAAGTTATTAATAATTTTAATAATATATTTTATCTTAATATAAATATTTAATAGAGTAAATACTAATAAGTTATTAATAGCCTAACTATATATATTTAATATAAAGGGGATTATTATATAAGTAAAGGATATAAACTTATTTAAAAAGTTATAAAATAATATAAGTCTTTAAATAATTTTAAATATAAATCTCTTAAATAGTATTTATATTATATTATTAAATTTATGATACCTTTTTTCTTCTTCTAAATAAATACTACTAATAAATAGAATAATAATTATAAATATAAAGAATATAAAGGTAGATTATATTTATATATATTAATAGTAATAATAAGAAGGCTAATTATAAAGACCTTAAAGAATATATTAAAGAAAAGAAGAATAAGGGAATAATAAAGTATAACTTAATAAATTTAATAATTAATTTAATTATAAGTATATTACTTATATTAAGCTCTACTAATATAAATACTAAAAATCTTATTTAAGATACTTAAGAGAGAGAAGTCTATTATAAATATATTAATAATATTAAAATATAAACTTATTAACTTCCTACTCCTTTAAGGATAATATTAAATATTATACTATTATTTATAAAGGTAAATAATTATCTAATATTAGTTATAATATTAATAGATCCTAAAGTTATAAAGAAATATTTAATTAATAATATATCTTTCTCCTCTTATTTTAAGTTATTATTAAGTATTATTTATTAAAGTAATAAGCTACTCTAATCTTCTCCCTATTTAAAAACTCTTAATATTATTAACTATATATTATAAATCTTAAAAGATAACGCTTATAAATTCTTTATAAATAAAGGTAAGAAGCTTATAAGTAAATAATAAATAAGATTAATAACCTTAAGCTATATAAAGGTATAAAGACTCTTAAATTTAAAAGGTTTTAATAAGCTTAATTATTAATAAGATAAATAGGAACCTATTATTTAATTATTATTAAGCTCTTATTACTAATTAGTAAGTAAATTATCTTATCCTATTAAAGATAATATCTATTAATATAAATTTAATAATTATAAGGACTTTAATATTAATAGCTTTATTAAGTATATTTATAACATTTCTTAATATAAAGATAAATCTTTAAATAAATAAAAAAGGGAACCCTTAATTAAATTAAATAAGTATAATATTAAAATATTAATTTTAAAAATAGTTAATTATATTATATTAAATAGCCTTTTCTCTATAACTAAAGTATAGATATAATAGAGCGAGGGTATAAGGTATATTTATAAGGCGGTAAGAAGATGTATTACTAGAGAGGTAGAAAGCCTACCTAAGTACTAAGGCGCTAGGCCTACTCTAGACTAGTAGGCCCGTTAGGCTAAGTAATAAGCTAAGATATAGAGTCTTTAGTAATAGCTATAATAGTTATTATAAATAAAATAATGCTATTATCCTAATATATAGGCTTATACCTATTAAGGATATATAAATATAAAGTAGATTAATTAGAAACACTTAAATTATATTATACTTTAAATAAAATTAGCTAATAATAATAAGGTCCTTCTTTAAATAAGACTACTAAGTTTAATAGTAGGTTTATTTACCTCCTTATATTACCTTATTAAATTAGTTATATTAGGTAGATAATATTCTAGTATCTATATATTATCTTTTAGGCTATACCTAAGCTATTTAATAAGATATTAAGTAGATTAGCCTTAGCCTTTATAAATCCGCCTCTTTTAAAGTAACTTTTCTACTTTATACTTAGTTTTACCGTTAATAATAATTAAAGGGGTAGGTAAATAATATTATTAATAGGGATCTTATACTAGGTTAATAACTAGTTTAAGGTATATAATTAAGATAACGTTATATATATATATAATATTAGGTAGTTATAGCTTATAAGTAAAGGGGCTAATTTATTTAAGAACTTGAAATAATCTTATAAGCTATTGATTAATCGTCTTTAATATAATACTAGATACTTAGTACCTCTAATATAAACGTATATTAATTAAGTTACTAATATTTTTTTTTTTATTATATACCTAGAATTATAGTAGTCTTTTATATATAATAAGGTAAAAGTAATAGCGTCTTTAGTATTAATATAGGAAGGGCGATGTTTAATTATAGTAACTAGACGGCGAGGTTTAGTAGTAGTAGGAGGTACTATAATAGGTTATAAGGTAGGAGGTATTATAATAGTAGGAGGTCCGGTAATAGTAGGAGGTATAGGAGGCTATAATAAAGCCCTTATTTACTATCTTATTAAGATATTTACTTATATATTATCTACCTTACTATTATTAGAAGCCTTTAGTAGGTTTAATACCTCTTATATTCTAAAGTTATATAAGACTTTTATAGGAGTCTTATTTATTAAACTATATTATATAGAATTATTTAAGGTAATTATTATCCTTAAGAGGATTAATAGCTACTAGTTCTCTTACTTAATAGTAGTAATATAATACTGTAAGGTAATTTTAGCTATTTGATTTAACCTCTCTAACTAACTATTAGTTTAAGGGTACTAGGCTATTAAGTAGAGTAAATTAACCTTTAGGTAATAGAAGATTTATTATTATATTTTATTAATAAACTTTCTATCCCTATCTAATATTATTATACGCGGTAAACCTTAGTTAATCTTAATAAGTTTAATAAGTAGCTTAATTACTTAGTCCTTTACTACTTATATTACCTTACCTAAAATAAGAGTAATTACCTTAAATATCTTATATATAGTTAATATAATACTATTAAAGCCTTGAACAGTTATAGGAAGTACTAAGATAAAATTAATAGTAATTATATAGAATAGGTAAGCGGGTATTAGGATTAATTATAATAAGTTATATAGCTAATATTATAATATCTAATTTAATTAATAGTTAGGATAGTATTAAATAAACTTATATAGCTTCTTAGATATATTATAAATATATAGATATTTTATTAGCCTCTTATATATACGGGTATAACTTAAATATCCTATCTTATTATATATAAGCTTAAATACTTCTACTTCTATAATAAATAGTATATAGAGGCGTAGGCTAAATTTATTATCCTTAAAATATAGAGTTTTATTAACATTCTTATATACTAGCTTTATTATATTCTTATTAAGGTCTTTATTATCCTTAACTATTTCTATAATTTAGACTTATTAAGGCTCTTAATATCCTTTGATAAGATATTTATAAAAGGATTAGCTTATTTTTATAAGGCTAACTAGGAATTATCTTATATATAAGGTATTAAGTTCGCCTTTCAACTCCTAATTAAGATAATATTTATAACTTACTAGCCTTAATAAGGTATCTAGTATAATATTTACCTTACTAGGCTTATAATAGATATTAAGATAAAACTATTATGGATATTTAAATGCCTTAATAATTTAAAGGTTAAGCTTTTTAGTTAAGACTATATTTAGGCTTATTTATCTAATAATTAAGATTATCGCTAAGTAATTAATATATATAATTATAATTAGCTTATAGGTAGCTTTAATTATATAGCGTATCTTTTTGATAACTTAGATAAGGCCTACTACGTTAAGTTTAATTAACTAGTACCTAGTCTTAATATTAATAAGTAAATAGCTTAGGAATAAAATTAGTTACTAGGCCTTTTACTTAGGAAAGTCTTCTATAAATAATGTTAATATTAAATTAAAACCTTATTAGTCTTCTTTAATATAATATATAATAGCTTTATAGCTAATTTCCTTACTTATATCTAGATCTATAAATAGTTACTACTATTTATTAAAATAGTAAAGAATATCTAGTAAGGTAAATACTTTCTATAATTAATTAAAGGTATTTAATTCTTTTAATATAAGTATTATTATATATAGTCTACCTACCGCTTTTTTATATATATTACCCTTAACGTTAATTATTAACTTCCTAAGTAAAGTCTTACGTTATAATAAAGGCTTTATAATAGTAGTATAAAATACTATATACTATTAATTATAACCTATTATATTAAGGTATTTTTCTAGCGTAGTAAGGGTATTTAAGAAGGATAGTATAGTAATTATAATAAGCTTCTTAATTATAGTAGATAGATTAAGGGTATCTACCCTTTATTTAAGTAAATAGATTAAAGGATAGCCTAGAAAGGACTTCTTAAGTAATAGGTAGATATTATTCTTATTAAGCGCCCTAAAGACTTATTTAAGGTACTTGATATACTTTTTAAGTAATATAGAGAAGATTACGATATTATTAATATAAGCCTAATAGAAGTAGTAGAAGTCTCTTAGTATAGTATTAATTATATATTAGATATAAGCTAATAAGTTATAAAAGTCTATAATAGAGACCTTAAATATCTCTTAACCTTTATATAAGGTAATAGTAAGGTGATATCTATAATCTTATTTAATCTACTATTAATAGAAAAAGCTTACTATATTAATAGTTAAAATATATAGAGTATCCTATAATAAGGTAAGTATTTTGGATTATAATAGGACGGGGTAGGCGTCTAGTATAGTAATCTTATTTAAGGTATAGATATTTATAATAACTCCGCCCTTAGGCCCTAATTCTAGTATATATTTTTAGACTATAAAATAAGGAAATGAAAATAATATAGATATTATTATCTATTTAAGCCTATTTTATAAATAGAGTTTATTAAACTCCTAATTAATAAACTCTTTATCTTATTAATTAAGAGGATATATACGTACCTAGCCTAGTTTATATAAGTCTTCCTAATTATTAAGTAATAGGATTTTTATATACTATTCCTTAGGTATACCTACTATATTACTAGTATCTTTTTATAGATTTAGAAATTTATCCACTATAGTAGTAATTAATAAAGTAGTAGTAAAGGATACTAATTATAAGAGGCTTTTATAGATGGTAATACTAGTAGGATAAGATATTTTAATAGGTATATTAAGGCTCTTATTACTTAATTTAGTAGTTATTAGAGTAGTTATAGTAGTAGTAAAGGCTACTATAATAGTAAGTATAATATGTATTCTAAAGTATACTACGTGAGATATTCTAATAGGGGTTTTACTTACTAGTATCTTCTTGTTAGGATTTACTAGGAAGTAACTAGTAAGCTTATACTTAGCTACCTTATTAAGTACCTAATAGCGAGCGAGTATAATAGGTTTATTAGTATTATTACAGATAAATATATAAGATATATTAGTATCTATAATATAGGTATATAGGGAGAGTATATTTAATACTTCTAGCTTAAAGATAAAATCTTAGTCTTAAGGTAAATAGAGTTAATAATAGTAAGTATCTAAGATAAGTATAGTATCATTAGTATAAGGTAGTATTATAGTATATACCTTAGTAAATATAGAGGTATTAATATAAGGACTATATATTATAATTATAATTAATACCTTAATATTCTAGTAAGATCCTAACTTTATAATATTATTACTAAAGTTAATAACTATTTACTTAGACTTTAATATATTAATTATAATAAGAGCCTTTACTAAAAGCTTATTAATAATATAGAATTTATAGCTTATAATAGTAGTCCTAGCCTTATTAGAGTTATTAAAGCCTTTAAAGTATATTAATACCTTAATAAACTTACTAGTATTATACTTATTATTATTAATACCTTTCATAGTTATAGGAGTAGGCATTTACTCTATTAAAGCCTTTAGATATAAGGTAAGTAAAAAGCTTTAATTAATTAGGCTTACTTAGATCCTAGTATTAATATAGATATTATACTTAATACTATTTATTATAAAGGTAATAGGAATAGTAATATAATAGTAGCCTTAAAAGTTATAGCCTTTAATAGTAATATCTATAGAGTTAGATTATATAAGGGTTTTACTATTAGTATTATTAATAGCTTTACAGGATTTACTTATATAAGGTAAATAGCCGGAGCGTAGATAATAATATAAGGTATTATTTAATTTAAAGTTAGAATTATATAGTAGTAAGTATACTTAGCTACTTCTACTCCTTTTAGATTAATAAAATAACTTTTAATAGTATCTTCCTTAGTTCTTTTATTAAGATTCTTAGTAGAGCCTTTTATAACCTAGTTAGCTAATTAGTCTACTTAAAATTAATAGATACCTTAATAGTATCCCTCTTTATATATATTGTATTATTTTTATTTATTAAGGGCCTTATTATCCTCCTCTATTCTATCTTTAGTATTTACCTAGTAGGTATAGTTATTATAGGGACGTACCTAAAAAGGCTTATAATAGGGATTATTATTTTACCTATTGTTTTATAAAGCCTTCTGTAAGGTCCTAGCTAATATATTTATATTTCCGCTAGTAATCTATAGCTGTTAATAACTACTAGGTAGAATTTATACTTATACGCTTTACTATTATTATAGTTTATTATTATTATAGTTTTATGAATTAAAGGAAGGATTACTATATAATCTACTTTTATAAGGATTAGATAGATTTTATTTACCTAATCTTTAGTTATACTAGTATAGATTTGAATTAAAAAAGGGTTAACAATTGAAATTAGGATTAGGAGTATATTAACCTTACTTACCTATTAAAGGCTTTTATTGTTATTATTACTTACCTTGAATTAAGGGCCTTGATTTACTCTGTTTCCTATAGATATTAAATTAGATATCTTTTTAATAGTATAGCTTAGTAAGTAAGCTACTAATAATAGATATATTAGTAGGATAATATAAGTCTTATCTTAGTTCGCTATTTATATATTTATATATAAATAAAACCTTATAAGTAATTATAATTATTATTAATTATAAATACTTCTTATAATATATTATATAATAGTATAAATAGAGGTATATCTCTATAATCTTAAATAATATTAAATAGAGAAGTATTAGGTATACTAGTAATAAAACTAGAGTTCTTAGTCCTATAATATTAATAGAGACTTTCCGCTATTAGTAATAATCCTTTATAAATAATAATTCTATAAGTATTCTAACTATAATAATAATAATATTAAATCTATAAATTAATTATAATCTTTTCTAATATTAATTAGATAAGTTTAATATATTATAAAGTAATTTTAAGTAAAGAAGAGTAAGAAATTAGAATATTTACTCTAAATAATAAAGATATTTTATTAAAAAGACTTAACTATTTAATTTATAACCTTCTTAAATATTATATATATATAATTATATAACTCTAGGAGTATATAGGTCTTATTTTATATATACTATATCTTTATTATAAAGTTCTTTATTTTATTATATTATAATTTAAGTATATCTATTCTTCTATAGTTAATAGTATATTTTATACCTATAAGATTATATTTATATATTTCCTAACCTAATTAGATAGAAACGATTATTAATATTCTACCTAGATATAAAAGGTAGTATACGCTTCTAATAACATCGGCAATTCGGGAACCCCCGCCCTGGCAGCCCTGGAGGCCCGTGGGGGCATATATAGGCCCAGGGGGTTATCAGGCTAGCCCTAATAGGAAATTAATATGTTTTAGCGCGTTTTTATAGACTTATACTACTTTTTTATACTATATTAAAAATTACAGCTAGAACCAACTAAGAATAGACTAGCTGTAATTTTCTAAAAACTACGCCTCGAGAGAAGTCAAGCCCTACTTTTCTTTTAAGGCGTAGTTTTCAGTAGATTACAGCTAGTCCAGTCTTAGTCCGTTCTAGCTGTAATTTTAATATAGTATAAAAAAATAGTACAAGTTTATAATACCGCGCTAAAATATATTGATTTCCTATTAGGGCTAGCCTGATAACCCCCCGGGCCCATATATACCCCCACGCGCCTCTAGGGCCGCTAGGGCGGGGGTCTCCGAATTGCTAATGAAAGCTATTTAATTTATAATAGCTAATATAGTAGTATAAAAACCCTATAAGACTATAGGTACTATAGGTACTATAAGTAGTAAGAAGGCCCTAGGTTATAAGTCTACTAGTACTACTAGTCTTCTAAGTTTAGATACAGTAAAGAAGAAGCCTAGATAGAAATAAAGTAGTAAGTCTTTATAACTATTATTCTACTTATTAATCCTAGCTAATAATATATAATAGTTATTACCCTTTATAAGATCTATTACTTTTAGAAAGAATATAATCTCCTTATTCTAAAAGGCCCTTTTTATAAACTTATTTATAAGATTATCCTTAATTTATATAATAATACTAGATTCTAGCGCAAAATCCTTAGGGGCTTATAAGAAGCTATAGAAGTATTCTTAATAAATATATTAAAATATAAGTTATCTATATATTTTCTATATAGCTAGTACTGATAATTATAGTAGCTTTAAACCTATATATAATATATATAAAGTATATTATATTATAATAGAAGGATATTTAACTATACTTATATATTATATATCCTTATAATTAAAGATTCTTTACTCTAATATATATTATAAGGCTTAAACTTCCTAAGAAGAAGTAATTTATAAAAGTATAATAATATACTTTATTTATTATTTATTATAACTTAATAATTAAAGTAATATTTAAAACCTATAATTTCTAATTATTATTTTAATTATAATATTTACTTAAGGTAATCTTCTATACTTCTTCCTATAAATACCTAGCTCTACTTAGTAATTATAAGATATCCTATAAATATCCTATCCTATAAAGAGGTTCTATAAACAACCTATCTTATAAGATTATCTTATAAAAACCTATACTATCCTATAATAGGATAGGACTAAAACCCCTAAATCTATCCTATCCTATAGGATAGCTAGGAAGGCCTATATCCTATACTATCCTATATCTTTCCAGCTAGTACTTTTAATCTTAACATAAATACTTAATACCTATTATAAGTATTAACTTAAAAACCTTTTAATTCCTTAATAATTTAAGTTAATTTAACTTAAATTATTAAGGTATTAAATTACCTTATATTATATTAAGACCTTAAATTAGCTTTTATATTATAAAAATTTAGAATTTTACTATTTACTTCTCTTCTTAATATTATTAATATTTATATTACCTTTTTATATTACTTTTCTTTTATATTAAACTTAAGTTTATAAGATATTAACTCCCTTAAATATAATAAGTTTAATAGGCCCTAATAATTATTAAGTTATTAAGTTAAAGTTTAATAATTTTAATATGTTAAATTTTATATTAAATAATATTTATTATAACTAATTTATTAATTAAGTTAAATAAGATATATTTAAAATAACTTTTTATAAAAAGAGAGAAATTTAATAAAATATTATTAAGTATATTAGGAACTAATACCTAAAATTAAGATTTTATAAAAATAATTATATATTAAATAAACTTTAAGTATTAAAGATTAATTTAAAGTATAATAATAATAAAATATTATTAATTAAAATATTAAAACTAAGTTTAATATAAAGATAAAAGATCTCCTTTAAAGTAAAAAGGTAATTTTAAATAAATAGATTAATATTTAAGAGGCTTTTATTTAAATAATTTTAATAATAGACATTATTAAAGATTATATATAAGAGATATAATAAGATTATAAATTATTTAATAGTACTTAATAACTTAAGTATATCTAATATAAGGAAATTTCTTAAGATAAATAAATATACTTTATATAAATAATTTAATTTATTAATATAATTAGAGTTATCCTTAATATAAGTAAATTATTATAATAATATCAAATAGTAATATAAAGCTAATTTTATAAGATAATAATAAAAGAAGAGTTAAATCAAATTCTCTTTTAACTTTTAATAAGAGAAGTAAAGTAAATAGTTATATAAATACTTTTTTACTTTAAATTAATCTTTTTATATTATTATTTAATTAGAATTTTAGCATCTATTATTAATAACTTATCTAGATTTAATCTCAATTTATTATATTAAATTTTAATATAATTTATATTAAGATTAAAGTAGACTTAAAATACTTATAATATATTTCTCTTACTTTAGATATATAATTAAGTCTATAAAAGGATAATTATTTAAGAGTATTTTTATTAAATTAATAATTATCTTTTATATTATAAATATCTTATTAAATTTATATTTCTTAATATTTAATATTCTAAATATAACTTTATAATAGAGTTAATAAAGATATTGAATTTCTATAGAATTAAAGAAAAGTTATTTAAAATTATTATTAATAATAATAATAATAATAATAATAATAGAATAATAATAGAATAATAAAAGATAAACTTAAAAAAGTAATAACTTAATAAGACTTTTAATATAATAAAATTTAAAATTTAATTTCTTATTTAACTTATATCTTTAATTTAATAGTATAACACTTTATTAATACTATTAATTTAAAAGTATTAAATAACATTATATTTAATTTATTAAAGGATAATTAAGTTAAAGATATTTCAGGAGATATAACTCTATTTATTATAATTAAGAAGGTATAATAGGATTATAAGTAATATAAATTAATAATATTTTTATTAATAATTAAAATAGATTTATACTCTTATAATAGCTATTAATTCTTTTTCCTAATAAAAGCTTTATTTTTAAAATCTATAAGAAGGCTTTAATAAAAGATTTAAAAAACTTATATAAAATATCTATATTTATTAGAATTCTATATACTTAATACTTTATTATATATATTAATTATATTATATTATTAATTAATAAGTAGAAGAAAACTTAGATAATCCTAAAATTAGTAAATAAAGATTAAATAAAGATAAATAGTTAATAGTCTTATTAATTAATAATATATTAAATTCTCTTTATAAGCTTACCTTAATAATTTCTTATATAATTAATATAAATATTTATTTAAGATTTTAATTATATAACGTTCTTTTTAATTATCTTAATATTATAAAAGAAATTATATATTAAAGTAATTATCTTTAGAAATTAAATATTATTAAAGCTTATAAATAAATTTTTAATAAAACTCTAAGAATATAAATAATTAAGGATATACTTTTATACTTTATATTATTAGTAGGTATTAAATAAGTCTTTAATCTTACTTAAAGAGTTTATATATAAGATTATATATAATTAGAATCTAAGATAATAAAATAAGTAATACTTCTTAAATATTATAATTATGTTATTAATTTAAATTTAAATAAAGCTCTTATTAAGTTATAAGATATCCTTTAAAGGGAAGAAGATCTTAATTAAGATTTTTAAGAGGATAAAAATCCTTTTAAAGTACTATTAATAAAAGTTCTAAGATAAATAAATCAAGGAATATTATTTATAATTATAACTTTAAGTAAGTAGTATAATACTAGATATTAAAGTATATATAAAAAGGTAATATAAGAAGGTAATATAATCTTCTATTATATAAAATATAATCTTCTCCTAGCTTATTTCCTTATTTATAAGACTATATAGTATCCTAGCTTATTATCTATATAATAGAATAATTATATTCTTTATAAAAGACTTTATAAGTTATAAATCCTTTTATTAAAAAGTAATATATTTAGTATAAATACCTAATACATTTATATTTAATAAGAAATTGATAATAATTATATAATAATTAATAATATAATTAGGTAATATATTTATTATTAAGGAAGGAGATTATAAAGGCTTTAATAGACTTCTATAAAGTATTTAAAGTAATATATTAAATATAATATTTTAGGTAACCTAGATTACTAAGGATTTTATATATTAAATAATTAAATAGTACTTAAGAATTATAAGGGAATTAGCTATTTATTACTTCTTTATTATTCTAAGAGCTATAATTTCTACCTTAATCTTATATAAGTACTTAAGAGGTCTATCCTTTTAATAATATTAATTACTACTATTTTTATATATTACTTAAATATATTATTATTATAGCCTTTACTTTAAGCCTATTAATATATTTATAATATAACTTATATTCTTTATATCCTTTATATCCTTTATATCCTTTATATCCTTTATATCTTATAAGACCTTTAAGTCCTTTATAGATTATAAGTCCTTTATATATTAAAATAGTCTTTCTCCCTTTTAATTTATTAATAATTAAAATAAGAAATATATTTTTAAATTATATTATTAATTTACTTAATACACGTTATTAATAATAATAATAAGGCTAATTTCTCTCTTAATTATAGTAATTTAAATAAGTTATTTAAAAGATTTTACTTAAATAATAATAGAGTTAAATAATATAAGAAGAAAAGTAATATTTAATAAGTTAAATAAAATCATAATATAATATTAATAATTTTAAGTAATATATTAAGGTAGAAAATTCGATATAATCTTTAATAATATTTAAAATATCTTAATATTAAAAGCTTTCTTTCTTTTAACTTTAAATAACTTAATTATTTACTTTAATAAGTTATATTAAGTCTTATATCCTATTAATAAGTAAGTATCTAATACTCTATTATATTACTTTATATATTATTATATAAATAAAGGAAAAATAGTAGAGAATAGCTTAAACACGTAAGTACTAAGTAGTAAAGTATTTGAGAAACGCGTATAAGGGGAGAGCGGAGTAGTAGAGCGCCTTAGTCTTAAATAGGCGACTACTAAGGATAGAGATAGTAGAGCTAGGGAGGAAGGAGATTATAAAGGACTATATATTAAGATAGAGGTTATAAGGGCCTTTACTTTACTTATAAGCTTAATAAATATAATAATACTTAGATTATAATATATATATAATATAAGAATTATAAATAAGTTAAGTAGTTAAGCTATTATAGTAATAGTAACCCTTAAGGCTATCAAAAATATATAATTTAAAGACTTAAACGCGTCTAAATAGAAGATTTTAATAGCGGGTATTAGCCTAATATAAATATATATTAAAGAACTTTAATAGAAAAGGGGAAGATATAAGGAGAGAGTATAAGACCTTAGTAAGCCTAAGACTACTAGTTAAGCTAATATCTTAATAAGATAAGGCTCCTTATAAGGTTAATAGAGCTAAGGGAACCCCTTTATAAGAAGTATATTACTACCCCCCCCGCGGGGATTATATATATAAATATTAAAGGTAGCTAAGGCTAGGAGAATTTAATAGATATTAATAGTATTAAAGGATAAGAAGGAGAGGGAAGTAATAATAAGAATAATAAATAAGAGGCTAATTATAATATTCTAAGCCTCTAACTATAAATATATATTAGAAATTATAATTATAAATAAAATAAAGAGTAGGGATATACTATTATAAATTACCTTAATAGAGGTAAAGGAGGTATTAAAAAGGAAGTAATTATAGGTAAATATAATATATTACTTTATAGTAAGAATTAAGAAATTATTTAATATAATAATATATAAGATATAAGTATCTATCTTTAATATAAAAAATTAGTAGGTAATTAAGAAGAAGATTTAATAAGAGAATAAGGCCCTTTACCTTAATCTAAATATAGTAGAGGGGAGATAGTTAATAGGTATATATATACTTAAGAAAGCTTACTCCTCCTTTATAATAAGTATTATATTATTAATAATAGTAGACGAGTTAATTAAGAAGGATATAATAGAGGTAGAAGAAATAAAACTTATAAAATAGTATAAATAAAGGGCTAAATTAATAGAATACTTTAAATATTAATTATATAAGTATATATATTATAACTACCTTAATAATACGTAATATACTAACTATAACTAGGATTATAATATAATGAGTATAAAGTAAAGGCTATAAGCGCCTCTTAAGGGTACGCTATATATAAGTAATAGGACTACTCCTCCTAGTTTAATAAATACTTAGTAAGGGCTAGAGAGAGGTAACACGCTAAATAATAAGTTATAAATAAGACCCTATTTTATAGGATTAGATAGAAGTAAGTAATAATAATAATAAATATTAAAGGATTTATAATTATAAGAATAAAGAAAAAGAGGAAGGTTATAATTAATTAAGTAATATATAATATACTTAATAATAGGGAGTAGTTAGGATTATAAAAATTTAAATATAAGTTAGAGAAATTACTTATCTTTAAAAGGCTCCTAATAAAGGAGCTAGGCTAGAAGATATTAGAGATAATAATAAGTAGTAGTAAGGAGTTATTAAATAATATTAATAAGCTATTTATAAAGGTAATACTAAATAACCTTACCTACCTTATTAGGGAAGGTAAGTAGATTACCCCTAGAGAAATAGATATATAGGAGGAAAGTAGTAGTACCTTAGGCTTAGATATCTAATATATTAACCCTAAAGATACTATAATATAATATTAGGGGTAAAATAGGTATAATAATAACCCTTTTAAAGGATAGGATTATTTAAGATATAGATATCCTAGTAATTTAGGAATTATATTATAATATTAGGAATTATTTATTATATAACGTTAGCTTTAAGATATTCTTTTTAATATATAAAGTAGAGTAGGATATATAAGTATACTTCTATATTAATAAAAGACTTTAAGTAGATAGCTAGGATATAAAGTTCCCTATTAAAGATATTAATATCCTAAAGTTTTAACTTTATATTTAAGAGGATAGGAATTACTTAATATACCTCTAATTATATAATATATATAACTTAAGCCTATTATTAGTAATAAATAAAAATCTATTAAGCCTCTTAATAATAGGAGAGGAGGTTAGCTACATTAAGGAGTATATTATAATAAGGGATTTTAACCTTTACTACCTTAATTAGAATAACCTAGGATATTTTTTATATTACCTTAAAGTAGATTAATTAGTAGGAATTATATCTAATAATAAAATAAACTTAATCCTATTATATAGGATAATTATTTAGAGAGTAAGGGGATTTAAGAATATAATTAACTTAATCTTTATTATACTTAGACTCCTTAAGGTAGTATAAGTCTATTAAATATACCTTAAATTATAATTTAACTTTAATTACCTCTTTATATATATTAAGCTTAATCTAAGGATAAAGGAATAATAATATATACTTAAGAGGTTATAAAAGATAGTAGACCTAAGAGAAGTTAAAAAAAGGGCTTAAGAGTTAAGTTAAAAGTTAGGCCTTAAGCTATTAGAGATTATAAATTAAATAAATAACTATCTCTTATAACTCTAATAGGGCTTAAAGGGGATAGTAGAGTAAATAGTCTCTTAAGTAAAGTTAGGGGATAAAGAGAGAATCTTCTAAAACTCTAAATATTAATTAATTATAAAGAATATTATAAGGAGTATAAAGGTATTTTAATAAAGTAAGGATACTATTATAAAGGGAGCTAAGAATACGGCTATTAAGGAAAGAGATAAAATACTTTAAATAAAGAAAGTAATTAACCTTAGGAGGAAAGTCTATAATACTATTAAACTATAAAGGGGTATATAGGGCCTTACTAAGTAGGTAAGGAGTAATAGCTTATTATTATAACCCCTTCCTAAGTTTCCCCTATTAAGAAGGGGTAATAGGGATAGGATAATTAAGACCTTTAAAGAGAAGATAGAAGTCTTATAAATAATATTCTTCTTACCCCTTAAGTTAACTTAAATAATATTAAGAGTATAGAATACCTACTACCTATAAATCCTAATAGCGGGATAATATATAAGGAAGTCTAATAGACTATTTATAGGCTAAAGTAAGATAAGGCCCCTAAAATTAATAGGATCCTAAATTAATTTCTTAGGCTAGTAGTAGACAGGCTTCTTAGGGAGCTCGCCTACCTATTTAATATATACCTCTCTCTTAGGTATTACCTAAGAGAGTTTAAGAAGGCTAATATAATTATCTTAAAGAAGCTAAAAAAGGAGGATTATATAATACTTAAAGTATATTATTTAATAATACTATTAAGTATCCTTAATAAGGCCTTAAAGTTAATAATTATAAGGTAACTTAATAATTATACTAAGAGCTAAGGCCTCCTCCCCCTAAAATAAATAGAGGTATAAAGGAAGAAGTTAACTAAAATAATACTAGAGACTATTATAGATATAATATATATATTATAAAACTATAATAGGGCTAATATAACTAGCCTTTTTTTATTAGATATTATAAGGGCCTTTAATAATATCTCTTATTAAAGACTTATTTATAACCTTAGGAGGAAGGGGATTCCTTATTATATTATAAATTAGATAAAAAGCTTCCTAAAGGAGAGGTCTTTATCTATTACTATTAAGAGAATAATAAGCGGAATAAAATTAATAGAAATAGGGATCTTTTAAGGATTATCAATTTCCTTTATCCTTTTCTTATTCTTTAATATACCGCTTATTAAGGAGTATATAGCGGCTGAATTATAATTATAGGTTAGAGGGTTTATAAATAATATCTATCTATTAATATATAGGAAGATTATAGAGGGAAATTATAAGACCTTAATTTTAATATATAAGATCTACCTTAAATAGGCTATAATATATAAAGTAAGCTTCGCCCTCTAGAAGTATAAACTAGTTTACCTTACCTATTACCCCCGCTACTTTAATATAGGTATAGTAGTTAATCTAGGATATATAATAATAAAACTATAAGTAGAGATCTAGGTCCTAGGTCTATATATTAATAATAAATTATAATAGGACCTATATTTAAAGAGGATATAAGTAAAACTTATTACTTAGAGCCTCGCCCTCTTTATAATATTAGTATTAATATAGGGAGCTATCCTTAATAAGGCTAGAAGGATATATAATATAATAATAAGGTTAATAATAACTTATATATCTATTATATAATATATATAGCAAGGCCTAAGGGAAATAAAGAAGATATATATAAGGAAGCTTAAAGTTATCTAAAATAGCTATATAAAATATATATTAGGGGTATCTAAGGCTACTTTAATATAAGTATTAGAGGTAGAGGTAGAGATAACTCCTATATAATTAATATTAAACTACTTAGTTCTCTATTCATATATATTAAAAGGGATTTACTTAATAATAATAATAAAGAATAGACGTATCTAAGGAAAGCTTAGGCCTAAAAGGGGGAGGAGGAGAGAGGTAGTAAAGTCCCCTATAAAAGAGAAGGATAAGTAGGCTCTATATTCCTTATACTTAGAAGACTAGAATATAATTATAATTAAGGAGGTAATCTAATACGCCTAGAGAATTAACATAATAATATACTATTAATAAAAGTCCTCTTAAGATATAATATAAGGAGAATACTAGGTAGGACTAGGAGTTAGGAATTATCCCCCCGCTTAACTTAGGGGCTTATAAACTAGTAGAAAGACCCTTTATAAAGGCCTTTAAAAGGCTAAAAGCTCCGCCCTTATATAAATAAGAATAGGGAAGATAGAGCTAACTACCTTCTTATATTAATATAAAATCTCTAGCTTCATATTAGTAGGTTATAAATATAATTAATATAAATATAATATAAAGTATATCTTTATTAACTATCCTAAGTTCTATAACTATTACTAGGAATTAATAGATATTATAGATACGCTAAACACCTATAAAATACTTATAAATATAAGAGGAGTAAAATAGGTTATAAAATAGATAGTTTAAATTAAGATACTAGGCTAGTTTTCACTTATAATAATATAGCTATACTAGGACTAGGCTAAGGTATAAGTCTTTACTATTAAAGTAATACTATTATTATAATATATAGTCTAGCCTTAGGAAGCTAGAATAATAGAGTAATAAATATAGGCGCCTAATATAGAAAGCTAAATATAGTATAAAGAGAAATAAACTAGTAGAGAGAAAGAAATTAAAATAGTAAGGGTTTTACTTAAGCTTATATAAAGTATAAATATATAGTTTCCTTTATAAGTTAGCTACTATAGTAGCGATTATAATATACTTATAAGCCCCCGTAATTATCTTTTAATAGTTTAGATAGACGCGAGTATAATTTAATTTAATTCAATTTAATATAAATAAAGCTAATATAAAAATCTAATTATATAAAGTTCTTATAATATAAATCTTAAGTCTATTATTAATAAAGAAAGAATAAAGGATTAAGATTTAAATAAAAAGACGCTTTATATAAAAGAATAAAATAATTATATAATAATTTTTAAGAAATTAAAGATTCTTAAAGAATTTAAAGTATAAAAGATAACTTTAAAAGAGGATTAAATAAAAATAAAATAATAATTTAAAAAGGAGGATAAGGATAATTAAAAGGAGAAGGGAATTTATAATAATATAATTTATTTAAAATATTTAACTTTATATAATAAAGTATTTTAAGGCTTAATTATAAATTAAAGTAAATATAAAGGTTATTATAAAGGTTATTAATAAGGCTATTAAGATAGCTAAACTTAATAAACTTATTAATAAGATAAAATATAATAATATTATACTTAATCCCTTTAAAAAGGTAATTATATAATATATTATTATCTCTTTCTTTTAATTAACCTAAGTTTTAAATTACTTTTAATAACTTTAAGCTTAATATTAATAAGATATTTATAAAATATAACCTTCTAATCTTATAAATTATTAAATAGTAATTTTTATATTATAAAGAATTATAAGAATTATAAAAGATAGATAATTTAGAATTAATATATATATTTTCTAAATTTATTAAATAATATATTAATATTAAGAATATTAAAGATTAAGTTATACTTAATCTTATATAATCTAAGGAAGTTAAGGTAATTAATATAATAGAAGTTAATAAATTTAAATATTAGACTTCTTATATTATAAATAATAATAAAGATAAAGAAGGAGATAATTATAAAGTAATAATTATTAGTAAAAATAATAATAAAGAGGATAAAGATATAAAGGAAAAGGATAATAAAGAAGAAGATAATAATTATTAAATAAATAAAAGTTATAAGATTATAGAATTTTTTTAACTAGATATCTTAGCTATTTTATAAAGAGTATTTAATATATATATTATCTTTATATATTATTAGATAATACTTTATTAATTTTATAATTAATATAAAATATATATATCCTATTATTATAAGTAATAGTCTTAGTAATTTAAGTTAGATTATTGAAGTTAATATTTAATTCCTAATTAAGTTATTACGGTTCACTCCGTCCGTAGATAAGATAGACCTATGATTAGTTCTCTAGAAGAGGAGTATTAAGGAAGTAAGGCAAGTAGACTTATTTTAAATAGGTCTAGTATAAGGTATTATATTTAGTACTTAAGAGATTACTAGAATTATAATATAAGTTAAATACGGAGCTCCTATCTACTAGAAAATATCGCCATTTATATAGATATAGGAGATCCGTATGCTCGCTAGGATCGCCTAGATCGCTCGTCGTACGCTCCTATCGTTCTAGCGACCTCTTACTGAATCGACTGGATCGTCCTACGTGCGTTCCCGTCGTTCCAGCGACCTACTTACCGGGTCGACTTCTCTTAGCTAATGTTAACCCGTTGACCTATATTACTAAGCCGTGCTAAGCCTTCTACTTAATAAAACCTATGATCGTAATACTACCCCTCCTTCCTTTTCTTTCTTTATCCTTAAAGATGCATCTATGCCTTCGCGTAAGACTTCTTAACGTCTAACCTTAGTAGAGCGAGTTCTTCTTACTAGTATCTTAGCTATAGTTGCCTATATCCGTTATACTTGATAATAGAAGGAGTATTAACTCTCTTCTCTATCTTAGAAGTATAGCGAGTATATTCGTACTAGAAAAAAGTGCGAGCCGGCTAAGCTAGTAATCAATTTCGGTAGTATTAACAGGGCTATAGAAAAGCTTAAACGGGAGGAGGTTAAGACGGAGGCTACCTAGGAGGCTACTAACGAGACCGCTCGCGTTGCCTACGAAGTTACTCGTGTTAAATAATCGAAGCTTAGGCGTCTTCAGGCGTAGAAGCGTTTCCTTAAGGAGAAGGAATAATGAATATTTGATAAGGGTTTAAGTGATATTAAAGAGTTAGAAAGACTTAAGGATCTAGAGAAGGCGTAGGAGGTCCAGAGGCGTACTATAGGAGCGTCGTCAATAGACGACTTCCTAGACGCTAGTATATCTCTAGAGATACTTAACTAGTTACCCCCTAATCCGTTCTCTAACGAAACTGCTATAGAAGGTTCCTGTAGTTCCTAAGATATCTAATTAGTTCCCAGGTATTTTCTAAGTCCTTATATCCTTTCCACTTAATTAGGTATTCTTAACCCCGCTAGTCTAGGATCCTTTTAACTTTATACTCTTTAGTCTTAGCCTCGAACTTCTAATTTTCTTAAAGTAGTGTTTTAGAGTCGGCTAGTTCTAATAAAGAGACATAGAATACTAGGAATACTTTAGTATTAGGTAGTAGTTATAACTTATAATTAATAGCCCCCTTTAATTATTTAATTAAAAATGGTCTAACTTTTATATAGTCTAGTTTCCTACTTAGTCTTTTACTTTTCAGGCTTTTTATATAGAGGTAAACCTTATCCTCCTTCTTTAACTAAGGATACATTTTTCTTTTCTTATTAACTTATTATTAAGTCCTAGTATTAACCTTACTAATCGTCTATTATATATCGCTATATAGTCTTTTCATATTAGATACTAACACTATTGCTTTCTCTGCCCTAGAACCCTTCCTTAGTTCTAGAAACAAGTTAATATATCTTCTATAATTTGTAAAGAATGGAGATAGTCCGGTTATATCTAATCTTTTATTATTAAGTACTAATTATGCTATAAGAAGTAATAAGACCTAGTTATTTTACTTATAATTAATGTAGTATCTTAGGTACACTTCTATTATTTAGTTTATACGTTCTATCTAACTATCTATTTCTAGATAATAGGCGGTTAATATTCGTAGCTTTATTCTAATTACGGCGATTAGAGTCTTCTAATAATAAGATGTAAAGAGTCTATCCCTGTTTAAAGTAATAGATTTAGGTATACCGTAATCCCTTATTAGCTTATCTAATAGGATAAATCCTAGTTAATATACTTTATATATTTCTTTATAGGGTATCAGGACTATATACTTTATTAACTTGTCAATAATTATTATTATCGAGTTAAAGGTATCCCCCGTGACTAGATCTTTTAATCTTAGTAGTTTAACGACGAAGTCTATTATTACATCCTTCTATGATATATCTAGAACTAATGCAAATTATATTTACCTATATCTGGCGTAGCGCGTAGACTTGTTCTACTAGTATTAAATACATTCCTTGATGTATTTTTTAACCTGCGTCCGTAATCGTAGCGTCGTATATTCTCGTTAAAGGAGCTCTATTATCTTAGAGATTCCTAGATATCCTAATAAAGGATTATTATAGTGATCCTAGATTACTTCTTTAGCGTATCTCTTAGATAAGTATATCTTTCCCTTATACTAGAGTAGTCCTTATCCTAGTTACTAATTTCTTAGCTATAATACTAGTTTATTATTAATATAGCCTTCCTTCAGGGTTAGCGTAATATCCTGGATCATGATTTATATAGTTACTACTAAACTCTATATTAGTACTAGCGATCCGTCCTTTTCTTATTTAAGAATCGGCTTCTCTATAATATCCTTGGATTCTATATAATTAGTACGCCTACTTAAGGTATCCGCTCGACCATTATCCTTTCCTAGGGTATATAGTATCTTGAATTTATACTATCCTAGTAATTCTAATTAACGGACCTATCTTCGGTTTAACTCCTTAATTATAGTGAAGTTTAAGAGGTTCTTATAGTCTATAAAGATAGTAAGTTCTAAATAACTCTTAGTATATATCCTTTAATTCTGAAGTGTATATACTACTACTAATAGTTCCTTATCATAGATGTCGTAGTTCTATTCTACTACCGATATCTTTCGTAAGTAGTAAATAATTAGGTACCATTTACCATCCTTTTCCTAATATAGACAGGCGCTAATTGCAAGGTCTAAGGTATCTGTTTCAATATAAGCAGGTTCGTTTACTTAAAAGGTATAAAGTACTAGTGGATTTTAATAGGCTTCCTTTAATATCGTAAATGCTTTTTATTAACTAGTTTCCTATTGAAATCCGTTATCCTTCTTAGTAATATCTATGAGTAGTAATACTATTTTCGAATACCCTTTAATAAACCTTCTATTAAAGTTCATAGATCCTAAGAAGCTCTAGACTAATTTCATATTATATAGTATAGGCTATTCCGCTATAGCCTTGATTTTCTTAGGGCTTATATAAATACCTGTAATACTTACTATAAATCCTAGGAATTCTATTAATTCCTTATAAAATTCGTACTTCTCTAGCTTAAGGAGTAATCTAGCCTATAATAGGTAGGTTAAGATATCCTATATATACTAGATATATTCTTCCTTGATTTTAAAGTAGATCAAGATGTTATTAAGGTAAGTAATCGTGATATAATTTAAATAAACTTAAATAATATTATTAACTAGTACTTAGCAGGTTACTAGTACGTTAGTAAGTCTAAATAATATAACTAGGTACTCGTAATATTTATATCGAGTCCTAAATATAGTTTTCCATTCTTCTCCTCCTTTTATTCGGATTAAGTTATAAGCTCCTTATAAGTTAAGCTTAGTAAATATCTTTACTCGAGAGAGTCTATCCTATAGCTCGCTAATATTTAGTAAAGGATATCGATTCTTAATAGTAATATTATTTAACTTCTAATAGTTAATGTATAGCCTAAGTTTTCTATCCTTTTTCGGTGTAAAGAGGATTAGATAACCTATTAGTAATTTGGATTCTTAAATAAATCCCTTTTTAAGGTTCTTATCAATATACCCGCGTAGTATAATAAGTTCCTTTTCTAATAATATATAGATTAGTCTAAATATTAGTTCCTTTCCTAGTTTAAGTTCGATCTTATAATCTTAAGATTAGTATATAAGTAAAGCTTTTACTATTATCTCTTTTATAAAGAGATATATCTATTTCTTATACTCTTATAGGATGTTAGGAGATTCGTCTTTTCCCCTAATAACTCTAGCTTAGTTATCCGGCTAACCTCTACTAGTATACGCTAAGTTAGACCCTCGTCTAAGGTTATCCTTCTTCGAAACTGAAGCGTAATAAGCTTTAACTAGTCTTTAGTTCTATTTCTTATCTATCGTCATCCGCTATTAGCGTATAGGTTATATACTAGTAACGTCTCTAGTATTCGTAAATATAAGTACTCCTTTCTTCTAGTTAATTACTAGATTATACTTCTTTAACTAAGGCATTCCTAAAATGATATAATAAGTAGCTATCTTAACTACATTAAAGGTTTGTTCCTTATAGTAGCGTTTATTACAGGTAGTAAGTATGTCTCCTTATCTATCCTTCCTATTAATAGCGTTAACCCGTCGGCTATTTATAAGTCGTACTATTCTTTCTTTCTTTAAGTTAGTAGGCCTAGTAACCGTACTAAGTCTCGAGAAGCGAAGTTACTAGTAGCTCCAGAATCTATTATCGTAATAGTTCGTTAACTATTAATTAGTACTAGTATATTCACATGTATATCGTACTAAGTAGTATATAGGAATTACTTTAGGATTAATATATTAATCTACTTATATCTCCCTGTAATATAAGAGACTACTCTTTTCCTTATTTAAGGAGAAAACTATATATCTTCTTGATTTCCATGTACTTTTAGCATCTATTATACATATAAGTATATTACTTTAATAAGTAGTAATATTCTTTATTTAGGCTATGCATTAGTTATTTCTTTACACTATCGTACTAGTCTACGGTAGATCCGGGAAACTATATATTAAGTCGTTTACTAGCTAAATGCTAGTTGTAACTATCGCTCGTGCAATCCCTCTAGATTATTCGTTTATAAGACGCATCTACTACCTACCTACCTAGTTTCATCCGGACCTGGGAGTAGTACTTACAGTAGTCGTTAGCATAGGCTATCTAGTATATAACACCGTGTTCTAGGTATATTAAGTTAAATCGGTAATCCTTAACGTATAGCTTTTCTTTATAATACGTTTTCTCTAAGTATTTTCCTTTATTTAATCCTTATAATGTAGTAGTATAAGATGGAGAGTTCTTTAGGGCATTCTTACTAAGTTTATAGCGTAGTATTTCTTTATTTAAGCTCTCTTAACTTTCTTATCTATATTCTAAGCTGTACTCTAGAACCTCGCTATTATCTAAAGATTCCTATTCTATCTTCCTATCTTAGATGTCTTAGAGTTATTATTATAGTTAGTCTACCTTTATCTAGATACTAATAACTAGGTCCTTTAGAACTTCCTTAAGTTCTAAGTCCTCTCGTCCTACTAGGATAAGATACCTCGTAGTTCTTATATTAATATCTTAGGGTAATATTCTATAGTCCTTTAGATTCTTAATGAATTAATATACTTTTCGTATAAATTTAAAATAGCGTTCTTCCTTCATAACTTCCTTTAGTAGTTTCTTTACCTTAATCTACTTATAAGTTAAGTCGTAGTTCTCTAGATCCTTAGAAGGTTTATTATATAGAACTCTTCTTAGTATATTTAACTACGGTCGCGGTACTATATTCTTTAATCGATAGTCTCTAGTAAAGTGGCCCGGTTTATTATAGCTATAGTAGGTTATTACTTTCTTACCCCTTTTAAGCTACTTCTTACCCCTGAATTTTCCCTTATCTTATTTTTGCGTGAAGTCCAGTTCCATTAGCGTATATCCGTATAGGTCGCGTTATTAATACTATCATCTTCCTAATCTATCGCTAGCGAAGATCCCTGATTATTCTATTCTAGAGGTTCTACTATTATGTCGTTTTTCTATCGCTAATTTATAGAGCTTGTCATCGACCTTTATAACCTCTACTATTAGAGTATCGAGATTATTAATATATACTCTAGTTTATATAAGTTCTTCTTTAATATTAAACTTTAATCCGCGGCGGTATATTATTATTAGTACGTTATCATCCTAGTCTATCTTTATTATATACTACTGAAACTGAGTTAAATACTCTGTAGTAGACTTCTTCTAAGATAAGTATTAAATGACTCGTGTAGCTACTTTATTTTCATTTAAAGGACTAAAGACTCGTTATATCTTAATACGGAATCGTGTAAAGCTTTCTATCTAGTTCTAGATATACTAATTATCTGGATTATCTTTATCCTCAAGGTACTTCTTAAGAGAAGGATGAACTTACTTCTAAGCTCGTCCTCTTATATATATAATAGTGAAGGCCGGCTGTTATACTATTAGTAAAGCCTATCCGTTAAAGGTAAAGTAAAGCTGAAGCTATATAAGCTAGTCTTTAAGCTTTTCTCTTTCGCCGTAGAACAAGTTAGGTCTGGCGACCTTAGGTCTATCCTTGCTATCCATGGTTAGGCGTCGTAAACTCTGGACGCTTAGGGGGGGGTCTCTGCTTTCTAAGGTACTTATTCTAAGGGTACTTAAAGTGTTACGGTTTACTCCGTCCGTGGATAGGATAAACCTATGATTAGTTCTCTAGAAGAGGAGTATTAAGGAAGTAGGGCAAGCAGGCTTATTTTAAATAGGTCTAGTATAAGGTATTATATTTAGTACTTAAGAGATTACTAGAATCATAATATAAGTTAAGTATGGAGCTCTTATCTATTAGAAAATATCGCCATCTATATAGATATAGGAGATCCGTATACTCGCTAGGATCGCCTAGATCGCTCGTCGTACGCTCCTGTCGTTCCAGCGACCTCTCACTGGATCGACTGGATCATCCTACGTGCGTTCCCGTCGTTCCAGCGATCTGCTTACCGGGTCGACTTCTCTTAGCTGATATCGACCCGTCGACCTGTATTACTAAGCCGTGCCAAGCCTCCTGCTTAGTAAAACCCACGATCGTAATATAAGTATTAACTTAAATATTTAATACCTACTTTTAAAATTAATTAAAATACTTAATTCTAATTTTTAATATTAAATTACTAAGACTTAAGTTAAATATCTAACTTAAGTTTAAAGTACTAACTTAATATAGTTAGTCTAATTTTACTACTCTATTAACTTTAATAAGATACTTATCTCTTATTACCTTTAACTTAAGTAGGCTTATATTAATATTAATAAGATTTTAAGTAACCTATTTATTATATAATAATTAGTATATAATTAATATATAATTTAAGGAATATAAATATATTTATTATTTATTATATTTATTTATTTTATAATTATAAATATTTATAAAGGCTAGGTATAAGTAGAACTTATTAATATGATTAATTATTATAATTTAATTAAGGTTATGCTTTATTAGTCTAGGGGCTAAAACACTAAGGATTATATATACAGGACGATCTCCTACATGGGCTGATCTTTATGTAGGTGTGTCTGGAACATAGGGATGGAGAGGTAGGCTGTAGTGGATAGGTGCATGGGAGGTCACCTAGACACGAACAGTGGACGCTGCAACCCAGCTCCTGTCATCGGCTCGCATCACTATTCTTTCGATGGGGTGTGGTAACAGCCTTTCGATCTATCTACTCTCCGATTTCGGCAGTCTTCAATGATAATCTCCTCGCTTTCTGCTCCGTCTCCATGACCATTGCGCGATGGTTGAACCCCTGCTTTGCTCCATTCACATGTTGTGGTATCTCAACAAGCTTGATGTACTTCGCGATAGCAGGCTCTCGATGAATATGACTGGTTCTGGTCGGGCTTGTGATGAGCAATTTGAATATCGGTGTCTCCGCTCTTGAAAGCTTGACGAGTCTTCGAATGCTTTTGGTGGTGTCTTCGCGGAGGTGAGAGTCTTCATAGTAGGAGATGCTGTCGATGATGCAGACCACAGCTGTTCTCTTCGGTAGCTGACGGAGAAGTTCCGTGAATATGTCGAGCAAGTGCCCAAGGGCTCGTCCGTCAAACTCCTTGGGTTGCTCGAAGCCATATTCGAAGGGACCAGCGACGAGAAGCTGGCAGATGAGACTTCGCATCAGGCTTAAGCTTCCGTCGCTTGGGCTACGAATATGCGAGCCGCAAAACCAGTAGAGCGTGATGAATGGAGCTGCTTTATCTGAGGTTATATTAGAGAAGATGTGGACAAGCATGGCGCAAGCGACAGACGCGGGAGATATTGGATCATGTCGCCGACTATTGGCGTGGACGAGAAGCGGTCCGAAATGAGGCTCAACCATCCATTTTTCCACCACCGGATCTTGAATGATAGCGACTGCTCTATCCTGATGAGTGAGAGGTATAAGAAAGATCTTGCGGATGGCATCTTCGACATCACGTGCCAATTGGCTCCTGTCATAATCAAGTGATAGGAGTAATGAGTCTCTGGCGGCTACATTTCTTTCTTTGGTTGGCTTTGATTAGCCAAGTTCTTATGTCGTGAGTTACAGAATGATTGATTTACCTTGTTGGTCTAATGGCAACTGAGCCAGACTGGCTCGTCTTTGCTCATTGGCTTCCCTCGTGGCCGCCCAAACTGCTAAGGTCAGTAAGGCTCCCAGTTGGGGGTTCTAGGGAGACTGACATTGTGCAACTTCCTGCCACGCCTCGGTATCTCTAAACA
>JAABUL010001366.1_pt1 | contig 47040 bp, 38 predicted proteins | sample 5559151 | NCBI WGS metagenome assembly JAABUL01 (sample SAMN10711876, study PRJNA513368) | rock metagenome | isolation source: Antarctica rocks | place: Antarctica: Victoria Land, Pudding Butte sud
TATTAATTTTCTAAAAGTTTGTCGATATTTGTCAAGTGTTAACGATCTTCCTGGTCCTGGGATTTCGATTATAAATAATCTTGTCATTCGTCCGCGACTCATACTTTGGATTAAACGATCTGCACACTATGAAGTCAAGTCCAACCCGCAGCTTTACGAAGATTCAGATTTAGGACAACCGCTCAAAGGTGCACAGTTGGTGGCGAAGAAGGGCCAGGGCTTGCCAAAGGTTCATTTCAGGTTTCATTATTCGCGACCAACGAAGGAACGAGCTAGGAGAGACCTACTTGCTTCCATGAGAGAGATCATCCCACCAACCCGGGAAAGGAAGACTCCAAGGCGCGAGCCCTCTAGCGAGAAGACTGTACCTAAGGCATGGCTGTATTTTGATGTCAGACCGAAGTCAAGAAGAGAGCTTATAGGTGGATAATAGAGTAATGCCGGAGTGATCTCAGGAGAGCGGGAGGAGAGAGCGGCCCTGTCTTCTCAGGCTTCCGTGTAGAGATATCGGGCATATGTCCATGATCAAGGCGACTACGTCCTTCGAGATCAAGGTGGAGAACACGGAAGGGGGGCAAAGACTGCCCGTAGATCATTATTGCTTTTGGTGGTAGTCGTTGGTGGACTTGAGACCAGAAAGGATGGAGTGTCAGTTGAAGGTCTGGAGAGAACAAATGGTGGAAGATAGGCCTAGGACAGGCCGACTATTTGTGCTCGCAGCAACCACGAGCGAGGAGATGGGTCCAGGTATTTAGGACATCTCACTGCAGGCAGCGCCATCATATAGATAGAAGCCATTATTGCCGCCTATTTTATTTTGCGCCAATGACTGACTGGTCCAACACGTCGAAGTCGTTTACTAAAGTAGTTTACAGTACCTGGTAGCGCAACGTTACGGAGCTTGCGGAGTTATACGAGCACGCTAGAAGCTCCTCCTACGATGCCCATGAAGGGTTGACACAATGGATTGTGCATATTGCGTCGAATTGCAACGCTCGCTCACAGTAATCAGATGTCCATGTCCTCTATCACGGCTTGTAACTTTTCGCTCACCGCATTCGTTCTCTCTTGTGACTGCGCACGCCTCGCACCAATGGTCCCTTTCTCTCGACTCAAAGCCACATGAGCTCTCCAAAGCCTCTGAAGTACTCGTGCAGCCTCGATCACCTTGCTCTTAGTCGTGACGACGGTCTGGGCGGCGTACGATATCCTCGTGAGAATCAACCTTCGGCGGACCGTCTCTCGTATCTTAGAGCAACGAAATGCTCGTTGAATGACTACCGCTGCTCTACTCCTCTCTGATCCTCCAAGCAGTCGAGAGCAAAGGAATGCAAGCGCGGCAATCGTGAAATCGCGATCAAAGATGCAACTTCTTTCTTGGTGCTTAAAAATTGATGCTGCTACGCATTAGTATCCTGACCATTTTTGTTGGACAAGATTTGTGTCGCTTACCGAAGGACGCACTACAGCCGACGATTCTGAGTTTCGAATCCAGTTGCAAAGATCGCCCGACAGCATTGGAGCGCGGTAATGGTTGGTCTTTGGAAAGGTAACGCTGATAGTTATCGATGATTATGCCAAAAATGGTGCCATCTGCGAAGGAAGTGGTGAGGTTTGAAGCCTGAAGACCATGCCGAGCTGCTATCGCTCTGGCCCACTCCTTGAGCAACGATCTCTGCTTCTCTAAACTACGCACACCCTGTCCGCAATATTCGTCTACCTCCAGGATCCTTCCATTCGCATCGGGATCGAGCCTATTCAATCTGCCAATCTCCCTCCGTAAATGGTCGAAATCAACGAGCTTGGTCAGATCCCATTGCCCAACAAGCCCCCAGAGCAAGGTTACCGTTCGTTCGCGATGCCCATCGACAATATCTTCAGCTTTTAATCCATCTACGATCCGGCCCATTCCCGAGACCCCACGCAAAGCACTTAATGCTATTTGCACATTGTAGAGCTTTTGTGTCCGTGCAATGCAAGGGACCTTTAGATGTTGCGAAGCACCCACGATTGCTTTTTTTCAATCATAGTCGTCAAGACTTCGCCAGTAGGTAATGCCACTGTTATGCTGTCGTCCAGTTGGGTAAGCGATTCGGGGGGGTATAGGAGAATTTCTGCTAGTCGTACTAACTTTATACCGTCGCGAAGATCTGTCGCCAAGTTCTCGATCTTGTATTGGTACTCGGAGAGTGGAGATTGATAATGATAAAGATGGTACTCCAGACGCGAAAGTGATCGACACACGTCACCAATGGAAGGCAGTAGCAAGCTGCAGACTTCTATGAGAATACTGCGTGATGATTTCAGCCTCGACGAAGCCCGATAGATGTTCCCCGTGATCAACTTGGACTCCTTTGCTCTGTCCTATAATGTTTCGGGAGTTAGCATTCTCGTTTTGGGCAGGAAATTGAGATCTGAGACATATCTCATAGGTAGGACACTCGGAAGGACACAATACAAACATGATCGGGAACCAAAAAAGGTACTTGCTATTAGGAAGATCATCATCAGACTACGGAGAATTGTCCGTCGCAAACACCAAGCTGAAGATGACTGTTGTTGTTCGAGAGTGTCTCCGTTGCCAAGTAGATATGAGTCGAGGAAGTCTTCTATCTCTCTCCCACGCGTTTTGCCCATACCTTGGTGCTCTTGCCCTCTGATAAGATTATCTGGCAAGACCATGCTGATCTCACGGCCTACGACCACCTCGGCAGCTGCGTGCAACGGCTCTGGACCGTAAGAGTCCGTCCAGATTGCAACAAACTTCTGTCGGAACCCGAGGTCATGTCCCAAATTTGAGGTTTCTGCGGGGGTGCTTTGCGGCGGGCTCAGAGCGCCATACATTAGAGACGCCTGGATCCTACTATGAAGCAAAGAGCACTCTGAGCTTTGGTAGAGTCGCAGCAGGCTCTGTCTGGTCTTCTTGTGGATCATGGATGGAGTTTGGTCCTCTTTTTGTGTCGCCTCGAAGAGCCGGTTAATGACTTGTTGCATGGCAAGCTGCTGGTTTTCAAGCCAAGCATTCTCATACATGGTGGGCCGATCAACATCTTCACTCAATATGGGATATTGGCTTTCCTTTGCAGCGTTTTCTACAGGAGCTGCCACCCTAGACTGTTCAGGTTTCGACTCGACTGGGACTCTCCTGTTCGGTCCATGATCTATGCCGTTTCTCCCACGCAAATTAGAGTCACCACATGTCTTCGTTTTCGCATTCTTCCCAGAACAACGGGACGACTTTGATCTAACTTCGCTGAGATTTGCAGCACTATTTGGAGGTGCAAAGGCTTTACTCTTCGCGGAACGTCTATCGCAATCGAAAAAGCGGCTCGACAGGACAGTATCACCGCGAGGAGCAGCAACGAGAGTCGATATCCTTTTGGCTCCGGACCCTTTGACCTTGGAGCCCTTCGCGTTAGGACAAGCTGGGGGCACATTTTCCTTTCCAGGGCCTCTACCAGCTACGTCGATGTGGTCATCGCTCTCTTGCAGCGGCTTAAGCGTAAGCTGTAACGGAGCTCTTTTCGGCGGTACAGCAAGCGGTTTTTCATTGCTTTGCGGAGCGTCAAAACTCATAGAACTAGATTGATTGACGCTGAGCGATAGGTCGGTCAAGTCTCTTGCGCCCGACTGATGGCCAGGATGTATCGTGAGGATGGTAGTATTATCGGATGGCACGTAGATCGTCCGCCTTCGTGGCTCTTTGTGCATATGTATCATGTCCTGCCGAGTGTCCCTTCCTTGCTCTCTGCGGATTTCTGTATGATAAACCTGATCATAGGTTCGCTCGGCGCGTGAAAGTGAGGCACGCCGTCTTGCTGGCACCAATACAGGAGTTGTGCGCCCTTTGGGATCTACGGATTGCTGATGTCGATCGCGATCATATTTTGGACTATGCGCTCTCTCATACGAATCTCTTAGCTTTAGTCTTGGGGCGCATGTCAGGATAGACTTTTGCTCCTCTGCCTGAGATCCGATGGGTTTCCTAGGCCTGGCTTGTCTTAGAGCAGCTTGGTTATTTGTCGGCAGATTGAGCCTCTCCGTAGGCTGCGACATTCGCGTGAACCCCAGACCTCCTAAGTAAGCTTCGGAGCACGGCGTAGATTCCGAATATTTGGGCATGGCTCCGTCGTTCTGGGGAGATTTGTTACGACGGCATCTATCAACTTGGGAAATGGTGGTAAATAGAGGACGTTGGAGGGGCAACGGCGCAACCAACATTTCCAAACTGCGAGCTCGAAGTAAGAACCAACACGCTTCAGTGGCAGACCGTAGTATCCAAGTCAAGCAGAGGGACAGTCGAACCGTCAAAGCCTATCATCTTGAATGCTTCGGACGACCACTTTTACTGATAGGATGGCCGGCCTTCATCCAATTCTTTGTTCCATCGATGAGCCTACGACTGAGATATGATGGTCTAGCAATTCATGATAATGCAGGTTCAGTGGAAGGCCAAGGCAATGGAATCAACCATTGCAGCCGGATACTCATGAAAAAGGATGCCTTCCTGCTTCAATCCTGCCTTACCAAGACCCCATTACTTCGGTGATCGCATACTAATGGATAAATAAGTGCAAATATTGACCCCAAAGATGGACCTTGAATGTTATGCTTGAAGACGCATCACTCAAGTGGCTGCCATGCTAGAAGCTTGCAGGAAATTTGGGAGCAAGTCTCAAAATAGCTCATAACCGTTACTGGCGCCCCCGGCACAGCGACACGCCTCTATTGGGATTTTTTCCGCCGTTTTTCTGAAGCATAAGCTTAAAGCTTCCCTTCTGCTTTCGCCTCTTTGACTTGCTCGAAGACCTAAGTCAAGTCAGCCAATACTCCAGGGGGGAGCTCATTTGACATACCTTTAGCATCTTTCTCCTCGCTCCTAATGCATTGACACCACGATCCTCCAGCCCCTTGTCATCCAACTCCACTAAATCAGTCCACTTGTAATCTTTCAGGTTGTCTGTGTATTTATGTAGCCTCAAGCTCCTCAACCAAGTAGGAATATCCTGTAGCAGTGATGGGTCCGTAGGATCCTCCGGTGGCTTCGAGGTGCCCCTTCGACCTCTTGGTGATCTACCTCGAGCCATTTCGGAGTGATCAGAGAGATACCCCTCATGGCTACCGCTATGCCCTATGCCAAATTGACCGATATTGAGTGCTCCCAGGCTTCCGCTCAGGCCGGCTGAGGCATCATAAGCTGCTAGATAGCCATTGTTTTGTGAAGCTGCAAAGCCCATGTTGCCAAAGTTGCCTCCGTGCATTGCCATTCCAGGAGACTCAGGTCTGGAGCGTTGCGCCGCGAAGGCGGCTTGCTGTTGAACCTGAATGGCAGCCAGCTGCTGTGCGCTCAAGGGTTGAGAGTTCAAGACTTGACCGCTCTCGTTCACTACTAAAACATTCTGGGGCAAGCCAGGAGACACGGGGATTTGGTTCGCGTTACCATCGCCATCGTTGGAACGCGCACGCCGATACTTGCGCACATCATCTAATGCGATACGATTATTGACAGTTGACAGAGCAGCCAATTTCATAGCTGTAGCATTCGCAACCATGTCGGCTTGCGTCGTCGCTTGTTGGGTATTGAAATTAGGGGCCATAGGAGTATTCGTCATTGAGGCCCAGCTAGCGTTTCCGACGTTGTACGGCGAAAGCATGGGAAGCTCGTTGGAATTTTCCGGCACATTAACGCTTGTATTTTGAACATTGCTGTGGCCTGACAGCTGGAGTGGACGCGGTGACCGAAGGCCGGCGGAAGTAGATGGCTGGCTAAAATGCCCCATGGGCTGCTGGCCTGAAGAGGACTTTGGGCGACTATCGGCAGGCCTCTGGCCCCAAGGTGTTGGAGAAGGCTGGACGATACTATCTTTGGTGGTATCTGTAGGCTCCGAGATTGAAGGTGCTACCATAGAAGTCCGCTCTCCAAACACAGCACTGTTGCGATTGGAAGTTGGATGGTTTCCAGTATGTTGAGTATATTCCGCCTTCTTCTTCGCAATGGCTGCAGCAGCGTCAGGAAACATTGCCGTTATAGTCGAAGAATCTAGTCCTGAGTTTCGCTTATTAGCAGGCGATGGCAATGGTCGCCCGAGGGAGTGGCGAGAGTTTTCTTTGTTCACGGCATCACTCATACGGTTTGACATGCCCTCTGGGTGGTTGTTAGCAAATACATATTTTACAAATGAGTGTGGGAGCTAACGTGCCTTGATCTCCAACTTTTGCTGGGGAGAGGATACCTGGCATGGGGTGCTTTCGAAGCATCTCCTCCAGGGTCTGGATAAAGAACAGGATCTGCACTTTGGTGGCCTGTTGCAATAGTGAATAAAGTGAAGCGGTCCTCTCGGCTTCGCTCAAGACCCTAAACCATTGCTCTATCGCAGTAAGTTCGTCTTTGAAATCCTGGTCGGTTGTAGCTCCAGCCATTTCTTCTAGTGTTGTCTCACATTGATCAATTTCAGCTATCCACTGTTCAGCTGCTTTGTCTGCAGCATCGAATTGCTGAGATTGGCTGTAGATCATCTCCGAAGCAGGCCGCATATTCCGCCCCGAGAGTGGGGAAGCAGAGAAGGCTCCCATGTCCGCAGAAGCGCGTAGGTGATGAGTAGTGCCTATGTTGCGCGAAGATGGGGGTCGGAGGGACGAGCTTGATGCCTCTGGCGTGCTGTTTCGGTTGCCGATGATGTGGTTTCCAGACATCTTGGCAAAATGCTGCTTGTTATCGTGTGTTCCGATCTACCCAGTCTGACAGTCAATGATTCTGTAAATCAGCGGCCTGGCAATCTAATAGGGACCAGTGCAGACGTGGTTGTTGAAGGCTCCTGCAGTTCCGGCTGGCTTCGAAAGAGTTGTACAGGCGTATGAGCAGTCGGAATCTTTCGGTGGTCCTACGATCAAAAGAATTGTACGTCTGCACCATTTATCGATGGAAATGGATGATGAACTGGGCCAATGGCCGCTCTGGTGGCCTCGGTTACTGGTGGTAACAGCTCACCCGGATGCCAGTCTAGTGATAAATCTTCTCGTAGAGACGAAGAACAATACGAATATATGGTTGTGGGATGTCAGGCTGAGGTTGAAGGTCCTGATGGCCAAGGGATGAGGGGGCTGATAGTTAGATGATATAGGATCGTGTCAACGCTTGCGTATGACGTAATGCGTTTGACGGAGGTAGGGACCAGGCACAGACTTGGTACTTCGAAGTAGATGAGGTGGTGTATCGATCAAGGTGAGGCAAGCAGTGCAGCGAGCATTGGAAAGCAACGACAACATAGCATGGCTTACTGAGGTACAGAGCTAAATTGGTGTAGTGAATACGCAGAGATTAGAGTTCGGAGCTAACGCTTCGGCCGTCCCATTCCCCAATTTGCCGTAGCTTGCCACGGCCTGCTGAGAATAATGTGGTATATGACTCACGGGTTCACGCAGAATTGAATGTCCAAGTAGAGTCCGTATATTGCTGACATGGATGTTGCGCTGGTTGTTCTAGAAGGCATTAACCCTGAGAGAAAGGTTGGCTCATGCCCCTTAGTCCCGTTCCGAATGAGCCTTGGACATCCTCACATCTGCACGACTGAATGAACCCAGCCTTTCAAAAGAATTCCAGTGTTCCTTTGATGCCACTACTCCAGACACTTGGAACCAGAGTCTGCAATGGTGTTGGGATTCTTATTGACTATCAAGGTCCATTTCTACACTAGATCTGTTGTACTTCGAATCATTTTAACCAAAGGTTTCTCCTGAGAATGATTTCCCTTTGATGTGCCGTCAACGGGGTGGTTTTGGAGATGGAGCAAGTTGATAAGTCGGATCAGGGCCGGTGGTCTCCGGCGCACGAGTACCCGGACCCAGATTATGCCGCATATGTTAACAAATATCCTTGGTTTGGAGAAGAGCACGACTATGTACCACCACTTTTGCCAAATGGGCCTGAAGGAGCTTGGCGAGATAAATCCCAGGATCAGCCTACGGCGCAAGGCTGTCAGAGTCACCTTTGGGCCGGGCCTAGGGAGACTATGTTCGATCCCGACTACGAGGCGTCCGACGATGGCACACCGTAAGTATCTCTGGCTGCTTGATCCTGCTCGATCTTGTCTGATCTCGTCGTAGAGAAGATGACATTATCTCGGACGGAGACTCGGAAGATTCTACAGAATCGGTCAAGAGCTTCAACGACATAGATCAAACCCTTTCTCCTCAGTCGCTTGGTAAGCTTCGAACCTCGGTAACGAGAGCGCTCAGAGGACGAGGAGCTGGGCGAAGGGGTCGCCGAAGTGGGCTTGGAAGAGGGGGTAAAGGAACTAAAAGGGGCCTGCGAAAAGCGATCGAACCCACCGAAGAATTCAAGACCTTGCAGTCCCAAGCCATTCTAGCTTTTCTCAATCAGAATGATGAGGAAGCCGAAGAGCTAATTCTTCAGGCGATCCAGATCAATCCCGAGATTTTCGAAGCTCACAATTTGCTCTCAGAAATTCACTATGCTCGTGGCGACCTAGACAAGGCTATCGGCGCTGCCTGGACTGCTGCACATACTAAACAAAGAGACCCTGACATTTGGTCAAGGCTCGCAGATCTAATACTTGAACGAGAGAGCAATGATAGGAAATCTACTCTCCGAAACGCTGTCTATTGCATTAACCGCGTCATCAATCTTGACAAGTACAATGTCAAGGCACGCTACCAGAGAGCAAAACTGTATTCTGAATTAGGGTATAAAAGAAAGGCGGTCATTGAATACGAGGAGCTAACTAAGCAGCTTCCTCATGACACAATAGTCTTGCGCCACCTTGCAGAGATATACATTGAGCTTGAAAATCCTGAACATGCCTTGCGGCATTATCAATATTCCATATCTCATTTTCAAGCGAGTGAGCCTCATGGGGTAGCGAGTTTTACCTGGTCAGATGTGAATATTGTGGCTGAGCTGTACGGATTCCAGCAGCGATACGAAGAAGGCATAGTTCAGCTCAAATCTCTCTCACGCTGGCTGCTCGGTCGGAGAGAAGATTCGTATTGGGAGTCCTTTAACAAAGATGATAGGGAATGGGACCTTGACGACCAGCCTCGTCGAACCGAGCTTCTAGATTTTGTTCCAGGCGAATACGATGCAGCGTCCTATGGCGATGGACTGCCTCTGGATCTACGTATCAAGCTAGGTATTTTTAGGTTGAAAGCGCAGAGTCACGATCTCAAGGAAGCACTGGCAAGTCTCCGAGTCATGAACCGAATTCAATGTCAGCTAACGTTGGTTGCAGAAGCATTTTGAATGGCTGGATTCAAGTGACGTTCAATCATTACAAGAATGTACTGATCTCTTTCGAGAGGCCGCAAATGCTCTCCGAGATTTAGAATTCTATCATGAGGCTCTTCGATATTACGAACCGCTGCAAAATGTCAGCGGATATGACGATGTCTCTTATCTCTTTGAAATGGCATCATGCTACAGGGCTGTTGGTCAGAAGTTGAAAGCAGAAAGCTGCTACCAAATGATCATTGAGTATGATGATAGCAATTACGAAGCGCGTATACAGCTGAGTGGGATGCGTCAGAGCAGTGGGTTGAATCATCGAGAACATACAGAGGGAAACCGAGGGATCTCGGTAAGGCAACACAAATCAACGAAACGTGTTTGGGACAGGGAGGCAAAGCGGTCCAAGAATATCACTACTCCACAAGCATCGAGCTCTTCTATGTTGCTCGCCCCTCGGCCGGCATGTCAGTTGAATAAACAGCTTGCGGTGGAGAAAGAGCAGGTGCAAGAAGAAGAGATCCATTCGCTCTTTCTCCAACGGGAGAAATTAAACGACAGTGCTACAAACGGCGACGAGGATTGCAAGACACAATGGACGGCAGCTACGAAAATATTGGTACAAAGTTTCAGGGACAACAAAGTCTTCTATGTTGAAAAGCATCAGAAGTTCCTTGGATACTCGAAGGAAGCCCGGGCAATGTCGACGAGACCAAAGCATGAATTGAATGCGTTGACAGAGAGCTCAAGATCAATCTTCGGTATTGGCTTCAAGAGTCCTCTGTGGTCATTCCTTAGGCTGATTGATCTCTTCAGAAACCGCAGATGGCCAACAGATTGTCGTTCCAGACCAGTATTGCGGAATCCCATTTAGTGTCTGGCTGGACATTTTTCTCGATTACGCTTTGATAGCCGCACGTAGCGGTGATATCATATCTGCGTATGATATTATTGCTTCGGCGTTTCACGCCAACGTTTTTTATTACTCCTCCGAGTCACTCTTCTTGATCCATGTCTGTTGGTTCAGTAGGTCTCGTGAAGGACTACAATCTCAATTGCTGACCTTTTGTAGCATGCGCTATGGTCGCGAATGACGACGAAACACTCTGTAACGTTGCTCGTTGGTTCATGAAGGAATACCAGTTTGTCACGGATGGATACCGCCTGTTCTCCGCGCTAAACAGACTCTGTGACTCGGACAATTCATGGTATAATTGTGGTCCGTCACAGAAATACATCCTTCGACAGCTCAAAGCAGTCGATTTCTCCTTACTTGGTGATGCTCCTCGCAAAACTCCATTTCAAGAGCGGGCTTCCTACAGCACCAGAGACAGCAACGGCAATCCGATACGGGCTGAAAATATGGACGTTGCTTTACTAATGCTCTATGGCCACATCCTCTATGCCGGAAAAAGCTATGCCTTTGCAGTCAGTAAGTTCGTCCTCATGCTTTCAAGGCTCAGAAACGAACGCTTATTGTTGTTACTTATCACAGACTACTACCTTCGAGCTCTCACTCTTGATCCAGACAATCCCATGATCAAACTTTCGTTGGCTTTGGGGTACTTGCATTATGCCCTCAAGCGACAAGCTGATAACAGGCATCACATATTGACGCAAGGTCTTACTTTACTGCTAGAATACTACGATGACCGAGATCGTTCGAGTAGCGTCTCGGAGAGACAAGAGGCGGAGTACAATGTTGCCCATGCATATCATCTGCTGGGTTTGACGCATCTTGCAATACCATACTATGAACGATGCTTAGATCTGAGCACGGTTGTGCAGATAGGATCTCCGAATTGCCAAGGCGAAGATTTTGCGTTCGAGGCAGCTGTAAACTTACAAGGTCTTTGGGCTGCAAGCGGGAACACGGAAAAGGCTCGCGAGGTCACGGAGAGTTGGCTGGTCATAAGATAGAAGAGCTCGGCAATGTGTACTGTGACGCGAAGATGCAATTATATTACAATAGCTTGTAAGACTATTGAAGAAGTTATGAATCTATTCTGGTAATCCCCAGGCACGAGTGATAATTGCCAGATCATATCAGATTCCCCCGATCCAGGACTTGGGATTTTTGCGGGAGCGATTATAGGAATTCGCAATGTGACCTCTGCTGATTTCCAGGAATCTCATTCGAGTCGAGACGACTCTTCGAAACCAGACGCCCAGCACTGGGTACTTTCTTTCAATATGCGCTCAGCACGAAAACTGCCAAGGGACTGTTGAGTGCCCAAGGCGGTCATCAGTAATGTGTTCTGGGACTGGCGGTTATTGTAGATGGTAAAGGGTGGGGAGGAAGCAATGGAGAAAATAAAGTATGCACGCCGGAGCCGCTAGTCGTTTATGGGGCTAGTAAATCCAAGCATAAAAGCATCTTAGTAGTGATGATCTGGCTCGCAAGACAGCCGCTTTTTTGATGCTACCTATGCTCTTCTAGGTGCATGAATCATTCCTCATATTCACAAGGCCTCGCTGTACAAGTTTGTCTTCCTGCAACATCACCAGACTGAGGCACAGCTTCGACAGCGCCATGGACTACGAGGCCCTCAAAGATCAGTGGAGCGAGGTCGAGGACCGCGATGGCATCAGACTTAGCTGGAATACATTTCCAAGCTCGCGAATGGTATGTTCGCCCTCAAGCGCTTATCCAACTTAGCTCATTTGCTCCAAGGAAGCCTCTCGACTCGTCGTACCCATCGGAGCCCTCTACACGCCCTTGAAGGAGAAACCCGACGCCCCATTGCTGCAATACGAACCTCAGACTTGCAAAGCTCCTTGTCGAGCTGTCCTAAATCCTTTCGCGTATGAAGGCAGTTGTGCAGGGATATATACATCATGGCTGACTGTTTTAGGACTGTTGATACGCGAGCTCGATTGTGGATATGCCCCTTCTGTCTATCAAGGAATGGGCTACCTGCGCATTACAAAGATATTACACAAGATAACATACCACCTGAATTACATCCGTCAAGTACTACTATCGAGTATAGACTTGCACGACCTGCCCCCGCGCCGCCAATCTTCGTCTACGTCGTGGATACATGCCAAGAGGAAGATAGTTTGAAGGCATTGAAAGACTCCTTGGTAATGAGCCTCAGTCTATTACCTTCGAATGCACTTGTTGGATTGATAACATTTGGGACCATGGTACTGTTTTCGCAAGATGGCCGCTTTACAGTGTGCTGACTCTGTTTTAGGCACAAGTGCATGAACTTGGCTACACTGAGTGTGCAAAATCTTACGTTTTCCGAGGGAGCAAGGATTATACTTCGAAACAGGTGCAAGAGATGCTCGGTCTATCGACGTCCGGCATGCGCACCAATGTACCACCACAGCCTGGCAGACCGGCACCTGTCATGGGGCCAGCCGCCAGATTCCTGCTTCCTGTTCAGCAGTGCGAATTTCAGCTTACAAATGCGTTGGAGCAGCTCCAAAGGGATCCTTGGCCCGTGGCAAACGATAAACGCTCCTTGCGTTGTACTGGAGTTGCCATCAGCGTTGCAGTAGGCTTACTCGAGACATCGTTTCAAAATGCAGGTGGTAGGATTATGTTGTTTGCTGGAGGGCCCGGCACAGAGGGACCTGGTCTCGTAGTTGGCCCTGAATTACGGGAACCTATACGATCACACCACGATATCGACAAAGATAACATTAAATACTACAAGAAGGCATTAAAGGTAGGCTGCCCTTGTCCGATCTTACGAAGCAGAATTCAGCTCATATCGATTAGTTCTATGATAATCTCGCGAAGCGAGTGTCTCACAACGGTCACATTGTCGACATTTTTGCCGGCTGTCTCGATCAAGTCGGACTCCTTGAGATGAAAGGTCTTTCAAACTCTACTGGAGGCCACATGATTCTCACTGACAGCTTTACTTCTTCACAATTCAAACAGTCCTTCGTCCGTGTGTTCGACAAGGATGCTAACGACAATCTGCTAATGGGCTTCAACGCTTCCCTGGAAGTCTTGACTACGAAAGAGCTGAAAGTCACCGGTCTCATAGGTCACGCTGTGTCTCTTAATAAGAAGTCGAGCTCTGTGGGCGAAACCGAGTGCGGTATCGGGAATACTTGTTCTTGGAAAATGTGTGGCATTGATCCCACCGCGACGTATGGTCTGTACTTTGAGATTGCCAATCAGGGAGGGCCAGCGCAACATTCGCAGGGTCCGCAAAAGGGCATGATGCAATACTTGACCTACTATCAGCACTCTTCAGGGCAATTTCACCTCCGTGTAACGACAGTGGCCCGAAATCTAAGCGGACCAGCCGGCGATCCCGCCATAGCTCAGTCCTTTGACCAAGAAGCAGCTGCGGTTTTGATGTCTCGTATAGCAGTCTTCAAAGCGGAGGTGGACGATGGGCCAGATGTTCTCCGATGGGTTGACAGAATGCTCATCAGACTGTGCTCGAGGTTTGCGGAGTACAGAAAAGATGATCCCTCTTCATTTCGGCTGGAGAAAAACTTTACCCTTTATCCACAATTCATGTTCCATCTTCGACGCAGCCATTTCCTTCAGGTATTCAATAGTTCCCCCGACGAAACAGCTTTTTACCGACATGTATTGAACCACGAATATGTGGGAGACTCTCTGGTCATGATTCAGCCAACACTGGACTCATATACTTTCGATCAAGAAGGCAGTCAGCCAGTATTGCTCGATTCCGCTTCCATACAGCCCACGCACATTCTCCTGCTAGACACCTTCTTTCAAATTTTGATTTTCCATGGCGAGACGATGGCGGAGTGGAGAAAGGCTGGTTATCAGGACCAAGAAGGCTACGAGAATTTCAAAGGCATACTGGAGCAACCTAAGGAAGACGCGAGGGTAAGCTGATTCTCAACCCAACTTGGATTTCCAGCATGGACAACAAGCTGACCTTGTCTAAGGAGCTGGTCCAAGACAGATTCCCACTACCAAGGTTCATTATCTGCGACGCTGGTGGCTCCCAGGCTCGTTTCCTTTTGTCAAAACTCAACCCGTCGACAACTCACACAACAAGCGGCACATACGGTGGTGCCGTATCTGCACAAACGATATTCACGGATGACGTTTCATTACAGAGCTTCATGGACCATCTGATGAAGTAAGACAGTCTCTCGTCAGGGCTGCCAGCCATTTGCTAACACTCAGTCTCCAGGCTTGCCGTCTCTGGCACCAGCTAAGAGGTTGTGTGCATCAGGGCATACAATGAAGCAGGGAACTGGCACGGATCCATATGCCTTTGGCGCGATGCCAGTCTAGCTATAAGGAAGCCAGAGCTGTATTCCATATCGTGGCAAGTCTGGCATTTGCGGTCTTGGCAAAATCATCAGACCATGCGCCGATACATAATCTATGATAGAAAGCTGTCAACCTTCAATTTATCAAAGCTTCCGTCTGTCTAAAGAAGACGTTTTGCGAATAACGGGGTTTGATGGCTTGTTGAGATTTGGGACTATGGGTGGTTTTTCTCATTGCCGAATGCCTTGCCAGTAGTGGGATAGCAGCAGTTGCCTGTGTAAATCGCAGGCAGGCCTTAAGCCACCGTCAAATAAGCTACATAGGTCAAAGATGGGCAGAAGATTCAGATTTCCAACGTTGCATTTCCTTTGGGGAGATGACACTACACGATGGGACCGGACAAATTTTCAATGTCTTCACTCGCCAGACCATGATGAAATAATACCAAGTTCCCATCATACTTGAGTGTAATGCAACAACGGTCAAGATGATTATTCCGAACAAAAGTAGGTGCTAGATTGTAGTGGATAAGGATTCAAAGGATGATCGTAAAGGATTGGTCAACTGCCAGAGCCAGCGGATGGGAGAAGACCGCAACGTTTCAGCAGCCAGCACCCGTATGCAGTCGGGCAGTAGTGTCTGATGACCGCAGTGCCGGTCAATGGAAAGGGCAATGATCAGCGCTTCGATGGCGAAGTCGAATGGAGGGTGAGTATGGATTTGAAGAAAATGAATCCTTCGACGAAATACATACACCTATCACGCAGTCTGCGATCAAACTTGTCACGCAAAGCGAGCGTGCAATAGGACCGCTCCACATGCGGAGAAGCCGCCACGGCGGGACAGCTGGGGCGTGCCTACTGGGCAGGGAGGAGAGAGAGTGCGCCTCGAACGTCCGTCCCATCGGCGTCTAATGGTGAGACTCTTTGTCCTTTTGATGTGAGTGGATATGTCGGTCCAGCCATGCATCTTGCGTGGATGCAAACTAAGCTCAGCCGTTTCCCATGGTGGAGTGCGGTTGAGTACCCTGATTTGCAGAGAGGAGAGGTCGTGGGAGCATGTATTCTAGCAGCCTCAACTTTATCCATTCGTCATCCAGCCTTTACAATTCAGCATGAAGGTTTAGCTTCCCGACGACCGATGGGACTCGCAAAATATCTCGCATCCCCTTCCTCGGCACCAGAATCAGCCCATCACACCATCACACCATCACACCCATCCAAAAACGAGGTGAAGGAGAGTGTGACCCGTCACCCTACAAGTAAGCTGTAAGCATCCCGTTTGCTGCCAATTTGCCGCTAGTTCTAGGCTCAAGCCACCAAAGGGATAGCCTCTCAGCCAAGATATTGACTCTGACAGCTCTCACTCTTAATGCTATCTCCCAAACGTCGCCTTCTCAATCCTCTTGCTCCCTCTGCACCGCATCACCGCCGCATCGTCATTAACAATCCCAGCACTGCCCTTGGAACCCCCTTCTGTGCCAATTGCACCCTCGACTTCAGGTCGATTCCACCAACTCTCATCTAGACGCCTAGCCCAGTCTCGAGGCGATCGGGAGAATGATGCGCACGAGATGCTGTACAAGGAGTCGCAAGGGTATTGGGACATATCCATGCTGCTTTTGATGAGCCCTGGAATATACACAGGCCTCCAATAAACCGCAATCGCATCGTATCATCTAGCGGATGTAGGCCCGTTTCACTGCCGCTGTCAAATTCGAGGCTAAAGAGTAAAATAAGGAAGCCAAAATGTTATCAGATGTCGCGCATCATCAACAGCACCATTTTCCTCAATCCTCATACTCACATGATCACAATGCTTTCAAGGACCTATCGCCAACTCTCTTCGAGACTCCCTCGTTGCTTGGTCACGTCAGCCCAGGGCAGAATGCGAGTTTTAGACAGAGGACCGAGAGGCCCGAACAATACGCTCGCCCACTACGGAGTACAGCGGTGTTGCCGCAACGTTTACCAACTCAGACACCATATATACCCACCTCAGATTCTTCGGAACACATGCTACGACGGAAGACTCCAAGTGGGACATTAGCAGCAGGATATGACGGAAGTCCCATCCAGTGGACGAAGAGACCTCACGCCATGAAACGTTTTCCCATGCCTTCCTCTAACGTGTCAGCCCATACCGCCTATGTCCCCAAGCCGACTGCCAGTTTGGGTGACCAGATACCACGTCATCAAGACCAGTCATTGGAATCACGGGTTGGGGAGCAGCTTCATATTCAATCACACCAGACCAATATGCTCAGGGAACGCCATCAATATGCTAATTTGGTAGATGATGTCAAGTTTGACCAGGGATGGATATCTAGCGCGGTCCCGCCTGTCGAACTAGACTCGGTATTAGACCAATGGACCGTCTACCATCATATCCATAACCCAGCGGAAAACCAACATGTTCCAACGGTTCTACAGCCTCTGTGGCCACCGTATATGGGCCCTACATCTGTACACAACCCTGGTCCGTATGAGCCGTGTTGGCTCGGTGGCGCTTTCGAGCCGTACCGGCCTGCTCCTCTTCAAGATCCAAGATTTCAAGATTCAATTTCCGACCATTGCACAAAATATTCTGCCCAGCTCCAGCCTGCAGTCAATCACTATGGGCAATGGTTGCAAGCCCACAGTGATTCGCAATATCCTTACATTGCCGACCGTTTACTCACGTCAGCCCCTTTTCCTGAACGTGAGAGAGACGAACCAATGCCTCCACCTTCAATACTTGAATCTTTCAGCAAAAGGAACACAGTGTTCAGCAATCAAGCGTCGGCTACCCCACAATTGCAACCTGGTGAGTCTCTCGCCTACCGCAACAAGCTATGTTCCTGGAAGGACCAAGGTGCTGAATTATTCAACGAAATCTACAATCCTGAATCCTCCGCTTCTGCCATATCTCCTTATTCAGCTCCTTCTCATGATTCAGTATTGACCAAAAGCAACGCTCAATTCAAAGAGAAGATTCTTGCGTGGGCTAATCGGATATACGGAAATTTGCTGGCCTCCACTGAACAGGCCCGGCGCAACTCAATGAATGAGCAACGTAGCGGCGGTTCACAACTTCAGTCAATCTTCTATCCACAACCACCACGGCGACCTTATCCATCCTGGTCAAATGGCCAGAGCCGTGACACTCGGCCTTATCTTAAAACCAAAGCTCGGACCCAGGCTGCTTTCAAGATAGACACTAATGATCTGGATTATAACTTGCGAGCCCCAAAATACCATACACAAAGCCCGACAGGCGACAAGGCGCTTTCACCCCAATCGTCTTCAGCTCGACCATCCATTCTGGCAAACGGCCACTCTCGTCACTATTGGCAGCCGCGTGATGAGACTCTCAGAAACCATCCAGTTGGAGCACGGCCCAGCTATGTGCCGCCCCAGCTGGCTTCGGACCTCCATTCAAATTCTCCATCAGCTGCAGCAATGTATGCGTTGGAGATGCTTGGTAGGATTTGCCAAGAAAGTGGATTTGAGTGGACAGATGGAACGCTTCTGACTGGCTGTCTGGCTTATGGCCTAGGTGATTATAACAAAGCTATGAAGTGGTGTCTGAAAGTCCTTCAGCGCGATCCTAACAACGTCGAAGCCATGTCGAATCTGGCCGCAACGCTATTTGCGCTCAATCGCAGGGACGATGCTGAGCACTATTGGTTTCGTTCTGTTAAGCTTAGGCCGAGTTATTTTGAAGCTGTCGAACATCTTATCAGCCTCCTGCACGAGGACCATCGCGGGCAAGAGGCGGTGAGAGTGATTGAACATGTTGAGCACACTCTTCGAACTAGTCTTGGCACCCAATCCGGACATATCAATTCGGAGGAATTGGGCCATGAAGCGTTACCAGTGGGCAAAAGCATGGCTGGCAGTACAGATTGCATAACGGTCTGTGATTTTGGCTCCAGTGGCTACGCTATACCCCCATCCGATAACGGGAGGATGCTTGCCCTCGTTCACGGTAAAGGGAATATGCTCTATCAGATCGGCGATAGCTCTGGTGCTGCTCAAGCGTTTGAAGACGCTATTTTGATCGGAGCAGGAAGGCGTCAATCCGGCATCCGAGGCTTGATCAAGACCATCCTGAGTGTTTTCTCAGACGACTCACATTTGGCGAACGCGAGTCCTCATGGAGCGTATGGTACAGAAGAGCCAATTCTACTTGCGCCTGACATGGCATTGGAAACTTCACGTCTAGTCTTCCCTCCACAGGGTCGCCTACCTGGTCTAGAAAGTGTCCCTGATGGTTTCAGTCAAAAAGCTGCGGTGTCCATTGTTTCTAATTCTTTACTTTCGCTTGCAAAAATATATCAGGATGGAATGTCTTCTAGCGGAGCCGCAGCGACCTCCCCGCGGGCAACATCTGGAGTCCAGGAGATACTAGCACTGTATTATCTTTCGCTCTCCCTCCAACCTAGTCCGTCGACCGCTAACAACGTGGGAATCCTTTTGGCAAGCTTCCAACAGTCGGCTCGTTCGACGATGAATGTGAAACTGTGGAATAAACAGTCCAGTACCATCCCTGGTGTCACCTCAGGTAGTGGAATTGCCTTAGCACTAGCATACTACGATTACGGCTTGAAACTTGACACACGCCATGCACACCTGTACACAAACCTCGGCAGCCTTTTCAAGGACATAGGGCAGCTACAGGCCGCCATAAAAATGTATGAAAAAGCCGTTGAATGCGATGGTAATTTCGATATAGCTCTCGCCAATCTAGCCAACGCAGTCAAAGACCAAGGCAGAGTCAGTGACGCAATTGTTTATTACAAACGCGCCGTCACCTCAAATCCAGACTTCGCAGAAGCGATCTGTGGTCTTGCTAATGCGCTAAATTCTGTCTGTAATTGGACTGGTCGTGGTGGTATCCACCGTATGGGAAGCATCCAAGATCGTTGGCATGTGGACCAGCGAGGGGACTTGTACGATTCCAAAAAATCTGTCACTCGGAGTCCTGGATGGATTGAAAGAGTCGTTGCTATAGTGGAGAAACAATTACACGATGGAGAAGGCTGGGGCAAAGGCGTGCTTCACAGTGTTGGTCTCGAACAGATGCTTCAACAACTGGGTCTGGCTAATCTTCGCCACGTCGACGACGAGAAGGCTCAGAAATCCTTGAGGAAGAATCTTGAAAGTTGGGCAGGGAATCGATGGGAAGGTGCCAAAGTGGTACGGCTTATTGAAAGGGCGACGAAGAATTTGGTCCGGCAAATCTACCTGCATCAATATATCAAACGAAGACCTATCCCGTTGAGATGTCGTGTACGACCACAACTTCCCGCCGCCCTAGCTATTCCCAGTGCTCCCACTGTGCTACCTTTTCACACTTTCACCTGTCCGCTGTCTGCAAAGCAGATTCGAAGGATTTCTCAGCGCAACGGACTGAGGGTCTCATGCTCCACTTTGAGGGCGCCCTGGCTTCCCAGTCAGCTCTATGACCCTCCAGCTCCGCCGAATCCGCATCTCAATGTTGGCTACATCTCCTCAGACTTCAACAATCATCCTCTCGCGCATCTAATGCAATCCGTCTTTGGACTCCATAACCGATGTCGCGTGAAGGCCTTCTGCTACGCAACGACAGTCAGTGATGGCTCTGTCCACCGTCAGCAGATTGAACGGGAAGCACCAGTCTTCCACGACGCTTCGTCATGGTCAATCGACCGCTTGGTAAATCAAGCCGTCGACGATGGTATTCACATTCTCGTAAATCTCAACGGCTACACGCGTGGTGCAAAAAACGAGGTCTTCGCGGCGCGTCCGGCTCCGATCCAAATGTCCTTCATGGGTTTTGCTGGCACATTGGGCGCCGAATGGTGTGACTATCTACTTGCTGACAAAATTGCCGTACCGCCCCAAACGCTGAGACCGTGGCGGGGAAACGTGGATCTAAGAGACCAAACCAAAGACGGCAATTACGATGATGATCAAGAGGAGTGGGTGTACGGGGAAAATATCATCTTTACACGGGACACTTTCTTTTGTTGTGACCACAGACAAAGTGCTCCCGACTCGCAAGAAGTGCAGGTTGATTGGCCGGAAGAACAGCGACGGCGATGGAGAATGCGCAAGGAACTGTTCCCAGATCTTTCCGATGACACCGTGATCTTGGGTAACTTCAACCAACTCTACAAGGTCCGTCGCTGTTGAAGAAGGGTCTAAAGGTGTCATTGCTGACGATGGACAAATTTAGATTGTGCCAACAACGTTCCGAACGTGGCTTCGTATTCTATCACGCATTCCAAAGGCTGTGCTATGGCTCCTCAGATTCCCGGACCTTGGTGAAGACAACCTCAGGGAAACCGCTATGCGATGGGTAGGCACCGAGGTTGCGTCTCGCCTCATCTTCACGGACGTCGCACCAAAGCATCAACACATATCTCGTGCTCGTGTCTGCGATCTCTTCCTTGACACGCCTGAATGCAACGCGCATACGACAGCTGCAGATGTACTATGGTCGGGTACACCCTTGCTTACCCTCCCTCGGTACGAGTATAAGATGTGCTCTAGGATGGCTGCTTCTATACTTAGGGGAGCATTGCCAAGAAATACTGACGGGGATCGAGCAGCAGATGAGTTGATCGCTGACAGCGACAAGGCGTACGAGGAGCAAGCGGTGGAGCTTGGAAGTGATCTCGTGTATTCTACGAATGTTGGCATGCAAGGGATGGGCAAAGGCAGGCTTATGGAGCTGCGAAAATTGCTCTATGAGAGCCGTTGGACCAGTGCGTTGTTCGATACTCGACGTTGGGTTCGCGACTTGGAATCTGCGTATTCCGAGGCGTGGCGCCGGTGGGTGGCAGGGGAAGGGGGAGATATTTGGCTATAATCGGGTCCTGTTTCTCTCTTATCTTAATCGGCTTAGCATTACGACTTATGGATATGGATACATGTGGAGCGCCATTCAGCGAAGGAGTAAGAAAAGGACTGTGGTATGAATGGGAAGAAGAGCGAGGGATTGAGCAAAAGCGAAGCGCTCGCTTTGCCAAACAGCTTAGGTAGAACACGGGAAATGAAAATGGGTTTCGTCCGGCTTGTAGAGTGAGCAGCCCCCAAGATCTGGGAGGGTGGTGAAGATTGGGCAATTACCGACATTACCGAGTGAGACATCACATATTTCCACTCTTCCACTTTCGTGGGAGATAGCGGTCCCAGATCGGCGGGTCAATGGCAGTCAGTACCGACCACGTAGGTACGTGAGCCATGCGGCTGCATGCATCGTGCTTGAGCAGGTCTGACTGTTGGGCGTCGGCAAACCTGTCGAGTCACTGCAGCGGACACGAGGAATGCCCCACAAACGCTTTCATCGTCCGGATTGCTCTGATGGGAGTCCCCGTTGGAAATGGAAGGGCCTTGAGGGGGCTGCACACAGGGCAAGACTAGACGATGCAAGCCCGGGCCGCGTCCCAGATGATGCAGGTGGGAGAGATCGAGATGTATGGCCGGCTTGTGATCGGGTTTATCTTAATAAAGAGCGGGTGATATTTTCAGTGTTAGTACAAGTTATAGGCGAGTGGTGTGTGTCAAAGGATTAGGGTTCAGAAGACGTTAGATCGAGCTTGATGAGGGTTCAGCTGGGCCGTCCAAACCGTTGCAGATCAATCGAACGATCATCGATCGACGATCGACGATCGGCGATCCACCGTCAACCAACCAAGCTAGACTTCGGCTAGACTTCGGCGCAACGGCCTCAAACCCAATCTCGTCGGTCACTTGCACATCTTCCCTTCGGCAATCTGCCCCCAAGGGACAAGTGACATATCCTTAATCATAGACTCTTCTCTGGGAGAGTCCAATAAAAGCAGTCGCAAAGGTAGATGTAGGCGGCCTGAACCACACAAACGTGGTCTCTACTGCACCAACATTACCATCCTCACCATCCTCGTGCCTTGCGGGGCACGTGCCTCTTTGCCGACACATCTTGGGCCAGGACTCTGGAAGAAGCATCACTTCTTATCGCCGATCTTCAAACACTCGATGCATATTTTGCTCCCAACAACAACAACAACAACAGCACCATTTTTCCACCCTTGCATCGGAGGGCATTGGCAGCGGAGATGCAGTCATCAGATCGTGCATCAGCAGGCAGGCCACAAGCAGGGTATGTGAAGCGAGCCGGATTTCTTCGTTCCAGACCCCCAAGCCACCCTTTCTCCCGACAATGCTTGGGGTGCGCACTTGGCACTGACTGGTTCGCGAGAACTCGAACTCCGGTGCACAGATGCAATTATCATCGCTATTGCACTGAGTTCATGAATGTCATCTTTTCAGAGGCTACGCGCTCTTAGTGTTGCAAGAGGAGCAAACCCCACTCCCATTAATCTCGCTTTTGGCCCCGAGCTTCTCCATGCCGATCACGCTATTAGTGGTGTGAAACGTGTATGGTAATACGAAGGAGCCTCAGGCTAGTGGTACGTGGAAGACGAGGTGCAAAGGCCGGCGACAACTTGGGACGAATGGAATCAATCATTGGTGAGATTGGGTGCCACATTGGCCCTTTCCGGAGCTGAAGTCGCTGGGACTAGAGATTACTAAAGTTTGATTCGGAGTTTTTAAGATAGCCTAACTTGCAATAGGAAATGGGTTTGGCGCCGTTGATCCGCCTTACTCGTCACCGATCCAAGCCCCCTGCACATTGGTCCGCTGTACGATCCTAGCGTCAACGTGGTTCGTGACCAGCCGACGCCGTCATGATACATGCGCGCTAACGCCCAGAAGACGATGGGTCCAGGGGAAGAGGCTTTCGCTCATGCTCGGTCGTTGTCTGATCCTCCATGCGCATCTTGCGGCCGCAGGCCGGTCAACATCGCCATTGCCGAAACTGTACGCGGTGATGAGATTGAGAGGTGTGAAGTAAAGAAGAAATGATTGACGTGTCTAGGACAGAGCACAACTTCTGATACTGATCTCAATGAGATAGCAATTTTTGCACAGTATGATGTATCCAGTAGTAGGCCAGCAGCTCCTTGGTCATGAAGCGCTTGGTGTATTTCGCAATCGATCCGCCATGGCCGTCGATCAGATCATCAGAAAGCGGGTTGAGGAAGGGAACCCCCAAAGCCGTTGATGAGACTATGACGACGGAGACGCTGCTTATTTGTGAGATTTTGCTTGCGCCCGCCCAATGAAGGGCGCGGCATTCTCCAGCTCTCGCTTGCTGAGACAGAAAGACTGGTCCAGACCCCGTTCCCAATCCCAGAACCAAAGTTTGCTCTCGACTTTCGCGGGTTTTGACACTTGACGCTAAGCTTAATTGCATTATCGCAGCGCTTTAGTAGGGACGCTAATGTGTTCGGCTTGGTGAGGGTTGATGGCTGGCTGAACGACTGAGGAAGATACCGAACGTCGATGTGGCCTGAATCAGGTTTAGTATCCCTTAGCATCCTAAGCTCATCTCCCCTTTCTGGACTGGTTGGCAACGGAGCATCGTTGTCCAGCTCGCGCAATAGCGCGCTGCTCTTCCACCTCACGATTGGTAGGATCGAACAGCGCAACCATTGGATGACGAGATTGAGCGAAGCAGGGCATAGCACTCGTGCGCACGCAGGCAGGCCTATATGTCACTGATTGAAATCTTGGATGGACATTGCAGGAACTCGGTCGCTCTGGGAATGCTTTCCGGCCAAAGTAGTTCTACTCCGATGTGCCTTGGCCCGTCTGCTCGATCATGTTCATGACCCTTACGGGGTGGAGCTAGAGTGTTACGGTTTCAATACCGGCACGTATTAGACTTTCCGCAGCGGGCTCGCTAGTCCCCTTGTTGCGCATCATCATGGGGGAGATATCCTCTTACTCCGTAATCCTGGTACATTCCAAAGTAAGGTTAAAGGTATTTCAGTATTACTCGATTCCAAAGTGCCAACTAAGGTGAAGCGCGATGGCGTCCCTCGACATTCTCCATCCAGACAAGTCCACCTACCAACGTCCCCAAACTAGCGATACTCCACAAGCCATTCATTTGACGCCTCTTTCCCTCCTCCTCCCATCTCGACCACCGTTCTGTTCCCTGTTCGCTTTCCCTCTGAACCATCTCATCCCACCGCTCTTGCTTCTTTCTTCTCTTTTGTCCCCACCCTCTACCCCTCAGCAGACCAGCAAAAACCTGTGGAGTCCTCGCGATTCAGCGTCCAAAGCCACAGCCAAGATCAAGCTTTCCAATTCTCCGCTCTGCTACTGCTCCACTATTTGACTACTCCACCATCGATGTTAAAACTAGGAAGTCTGGTAGCATTATAATTTCAACCATTGACTCGACTGCTCGATGCTCTTGACTTCCTTTCAACAACCACTACACGCCTGCATCATATTTCCTTCACATCTGCTGCTTACACCTTCAATCGGCTCTTGTAAACGTTCATCAAAGTCTATCGACGCCTGGGTCAAGGACCATCCTGAATTTCAATATCTTCTCGGCTTATAGGATTGTACGTTTCTCAGTAGCTTCACAGCTTTGGTATTTGCAGAGCTGCTTAACTCTAACATCACTCTGTAGAAAGCTGTCTCACTCCGGCATGACTACCCCTGGTGGAAAGAAACGAGGTCCTTGGGGTCAGAATGAAGACAGAGCACTCTTACGGCTAGTCAACGAGAACGGCGCCCATAACTGGGTTCAGATAGCCAACCTCCTCGACACGAGGTCGCCGAAGCAGTGCAGAGAGCGATATCATCAGAACCTGAAACCGACATTGAACCATGAACCCATCACGCCTGAGGAAGGCGAGGCCATTGAGAGGATGGTGAATGAGATGGGAAAGCGATGGGCAGACATCTCACGACGCCTCCCAGGCCGGAGTGACAATGCAGTGAAGAATTGGTGGAACGGTGGCATGAATCGTCGCCGTCGCATCGTTGTCCGCAGAGATCTTGATCTGAATACCGCAAAGTTCGACGAAAGCGTTGAACGTTTATCAGTCGCCCGCCCTGCACCCCGTCCGCATCCTCATCGACAAATACTGGTGCCAACGTCTCAACGGAGAATCGAGCAGCCGTTGACTTCGCCCGCCAATTCAGAGATGTCTATGCCTGACTCTCTCGGAGAAGCTCCATCCCTGGTGTCAGACACGGGTTCTCATGTATCGATGTCCTCCCCCGGCTTCGGTGCACCACCTCACCGCTCTTATCTCCCTTTTCTAGATTCTCAACCACCAGAATCCTGGCGGCAATTGCGCACGCCGCCAGCCAATATCGCCCACTCGAACAGCGTACCAACAACCTCGGACAGTTCACCTCCAATCTGGACCCACAATGGCATCCCCAAGTCACCGTATATTCAAGCACCTCCACATCATCGGCTCGAACAATTCGCTGAAGTGGCAACGCGGACCGCTCCTGTGAATAGCTCTGTAACTCGTGGTCAGCATCAACAATTCGCCGACATTTCGACTAGGACGCCTTGGACAGACTCACGCCAGCGCCAACCGTTCGCTGAGTTGCCAACCAGGCCACCACCTTTAACAAACCACGTAGCTCAGCGTCAGCATCAACTATTCGCCGAATTTCCGACCAGGGCATCTCCTGCAGCAAGCTTTGTTACTCAGGGTCAGCATTCACATTTTGCCGAATTTCCAACCTGGACACCTCCTGCAGCAAGCTTTGTTACTCAGGGTCAGCATCAACAATTTCCGTTTCCAACGAGGCAACCTCCTCTGACGAACTCCGTTGCTCGGCGTCAATATGCATCGCCACAGGGTCCGCAAAGTCTCCCATCTCTCGGCACTATATTACCACCCATCAACGATTCTGCGACGTTCCCACTGCCTCCACTACCTTCAACGGCTCCTTATGCACCCGTCCCTACCGGACCAGCGGCATATGATCCAGTGGACAGGTCGCAACATTCAGCCTTCACTCTTCGCTCTCCCAGCCTTAGATCTATAGCTCCTCCTAATAAGATTTCGCAGCAGCCATCATCGTCTCGGAAGAGGACTGCGGATGACGCTGATCTCACGCCGTCAACGTCGTTGCCCCGGAAGACGACTGCGGATGACGATGATCTCACGGCCCTACCAAATAAGACGATGGACTTGTCTAACGTCCTCGACTAAGAATTCTCTGGAGAGCTAAGTCTCTCACACGCTACAGATGCTTCTCAGTTCTCGGACGCTCTACGCATTTCTACACCTCGGACATGGCGAATGAATTGAACGAACCCTTCATAATTGGGTCTGTACCTACAATTCGTGGTGAACTTATTATTACTTTCACAACGTTTCTTTGTTCGATCCTTGTACATGCTAATATAATCACCCAACATCCTCTTGCAGCCGGCATCGAGACATCGAGTCGGCCTCGGGAACGAGAAATTTGGGGGTAACGTCCATCGCTTGGGATGCTGTGCGGTGGGCTACGATATCGATCTCTTAACATGTACTATCTACAGATCCGTGTACTTAATCAAGATAGGATTCTTGTCTATCGATATCAACCGTGTCTGACCTCTGCTGAAGTCGCTCTCTGTATTTGCTTCTACGTCTCTAGTATTTCGATTCCCAGCGTTCTGCGATGACCGCTGTACCGGAGCTGACCTGATTAGCTTGCCTGCTCAATATACCCACTACCTTTCTAAAGTATTTGCACATCCGGAAAGTGAATACCTAGGTACTTTGCATCACCAAACCCAACTCTACGTCCACTGGGAACATTCGCCAAGGCCAAACAGGATTTGGAGCGCCTTCGTCAAGCCATGTGCCAAGCAACCAAGCCAAATTGAGTACGACGACCAAAGCAACCAAGCCAACGCTTGATCAGGTCGGCAATGTCCATCTGTCCCCACTACCTACAAGGCCAAATATACTGGGTGAAGGACGGCCCAGCCGAGTGACTCGCACAGCATCAGAGTCGCCAAGGTTCAGCCTTCCCTGTCCGCGGCTGGCTCTGAGGCTTGGCGCTAATATTGAGTCCACTTCGCAACATCCCGGAGCGCCACTCCACTGCCTCAACTCCTTATTGCTTTCTCCTTCACTCCACTGAATACTTAGTAGTGCTCCTGGCTGAACTCACATTGCCACTTCACCACCTCGCCAATATTGCCAAGATCACCTGATGAATTGGTAAGGGGGAACTTCGCTCACTCCAAATCGATTGCTTGGACCGAGTCGGAACCCAGTGGTCCCACTTCGTATTCGGAAAGCTGCTTTGTGAAGACCAGTACTGTAACATTCTCTCTTACAGTATCTGCCATAATCGTTTTCCATACACTCAGTTTACAACAAACAGTCCAAGATGCACTTAAGGAAGGTTCACGCGATGACTGGAGTGCCCATCATTCGCTATACCCATCCTACGCGATTACAATCATACTAAGTGCTCGAGCAACTGAACTTACCCTCCATAGATGCTTACTCTAGCAAGGTCACAGTCAATGAGCTCTGTCGGTTCAAACCTGCTCACTCGGTCCGCCAACGTTGTTCTCAACAGGAGGGTCACGCCTTCGATACTTCGCACCAGATAGGCCCTATTCTCATCATCCAATGCCCACAAGAAACATTTTTGGCCATCGCGCCATATTACACTCGACTTAGTTATCAGTGCACTACGGAAAAAACCTTGGCCCCCCTCGGCCGGAATTTGTGTATGTCGGAAAATAGAACTCGGGAGACGGACTCAAAATTGCAGCGGCCGCCAGACTAGTTCCCGGCGCTAGGTTCTCCTGAAGTCGGATTTTCAAATAGCGAGAATCGCGAACATCCATTGTCGGAGTAGCGGAGCACTCTTTGGGGACACCGTAGATACATCATCACATCTGGTCGGCTCTGAGCAAAGCTTTCGTTGGATGTACCTTCGATTACAAAGTAACGATGAGACCGGCAAAGATGTTGATAGCTCATCTAAATTCACTGCCTCAGCTCCAGAAGGGGTTCGCAATGGCTTCGAAATTGATAGCAAAGGCACCGACCTGCGGGACTCTATCTCGCTGCATCTAGCTCCGCCTTCAACATCAAATTAGGCGCTTGATCGTGAATAGTGGGAAGACTTACATTCGGACGTGGACAAAGTCCTCCTACAGGCAATACGTCCCCATTCAGACATCAACAAGTGACCGTCGCGCTGCCGGTTCTTGTGAAGAGTCAAGGACAGCGGACAATTCAATCGATCTTCGTTAACAGTGATCTGGACTCGTGCTATGATGCATTGTCCAATTGCCAAGAGGCAACGGAGACTATGGCAAGTAGAAGTGAAGTAAATTTTTCATGGTCGCAAGCCCATGCTATTGTCGATGCTCCTATTGATACGAAACTTCACTACGGAGCAAAAATCAGGGGGCAGGTCTGTCGCCCACGACCAGATCTTGCATTTGTTCATCTCTACTCATCCCATTCTACAACATCCTCTTTCTTTCGCGTCCATTCCCTACCTTTCAAACAATTCTTGCAATCCGAGCCGCTGCTGGTCCAGCTGCTTGCATGAGCTCTTCAACTACTTCCTGTACTCGTACGCTGTGCGTTGACCGCCACTCGAGCTGCTGGGTAGCTCTTTGCATGCACTGTCCCAATTAATGTATATGTTTGAACGCTGTGCGTTGATACTCGTATTTCTCCCTGAGCTGCTGGATAGCTCTTTGCAAACATTCTCCTTTCCTTAATATCCGTTTAGCATTGAGCGCTGTGCGCCAGAACCCAGTCACCATGAAGCCAGCCAACATACTGCGAAAAATTATCAATTCTACGGGCAACAACGGTCAACTTCCAGAACTCAATGCTGCAGAAACGGCCACGCAGACCCTCGGGCACCCAAGACCATTTGCGCAGTCAGATCAGCATGAGCAAGCTTACCACAGCGTAGAGGCTTTTAAACATGTGAGTAGAAGAAACTCTGCCTGAGCCAATAGTCCAATGTCTGACATCCACAATAGCCAGGAAGAAATTTCAGGCTCGCCACACTACCTTTGATGCCTGCAGAGAATTGTCCATATGCTGAGAGGGGTCAGAACTGTATCTTCTGGTGTGTCCTCTGTAGCTTGCGGCACGAATGCATCTATTGCGGCTTTAAAGAGCGCCAGGAAAGTGGCTTGAATTACGATCCTCCCTTCGGAGATCCCGTTGAAAGGCCCACGAACACACCTGATCCGCATATTGGTAGCATCAAGAACGACCAAGAGGATTTCCCTGGTGCCAGTGACAAAGAAGTGGGACAAATTTCTTCATGTGGAACCTCCGCGGTACAGCTTGAGGGGATGAGCCAAGAAGACTGGGGAGAGTATGCTGCAACCAACGATGCAAAAGACAGAGAGATACTCCCGCAGCCAAGGCTTGCTTATTGGCCTGAGAATTCTAATCGCGGACGCCAAGAATCGACTCTAGAAGCAAAAGAGTACGATGAAGATGAGATCGATTCACAGGCAGAAACTGACCCGCTAGCTGGCTACGCTTGTGTCTTGTGCGATGAGCCAGACGATGCCGAAGATATGGTCGGCTGTGAGCTTGACACTGGGTGGTTCCATTTGAGTTGTGTTGGCCTCGCGAAGTTTCCGGCGGGAAAGTGGTACTGCCAATACTGCGTTGGTAACCAGTCCTACCATGCCGAAGGACAAGCGGCTCTGCCGCATGTCGATCCAGGGCTCCGATCCGAAGAAAAAGCGACTTTACCAAAAACCACACCCTCGGAGAAAAGCAAGTCAACCTCCTCAAACCTTCCACACGTTGCAAATGCACCCAAGCAACGGACAGTATCTCCCAAACGACCCAAACCAGCGATCTACAATACTACTCCCAGCCAGAACGTACCTAGGAAAGAAAATTGGAAAGAAGATGAGAAGAATTATGTGATCGCATTGATGCAGGAAGTGGTGCGTGAGGGGGAAACGACGGAAAAGAAGTGGGCGATGGTTTCCCGTAGGCTGATGTCAAGATATGCAGTAGATAGATCGATGGGTTCGGTAAAGAATTGGTGGAACCGCCACGGTAGAGCATTGTCAAAGATAGACGAAAGGATTGTGCCAAAGCCAGACAGATTGAAGACGGGTCGAAGGAAAGGACGTCAATCAACTAAACGAGGAGCTGAAGATGTGGATGGTGACCACATTGATTCAGATATGGAGGGGTCGAGGAAGCGTCAGAAGTCCACCAGTTCCCAGTCAAGCGAAGCGGAAAGCATAGATCCGGACTCGAGGGCAGAGTAGCTCTCTGAGCTTGATGGAATCAGCGTTGATCTTTGTCCGCCTTCACGCGCCTGTGCCCGGTTCTGATCGCTTCAGCAGCTTGTAATGAGGTAGAAGCGGCAAATGCCATCTCCGAAAGTCTACAAGATTTACAGGCATGCGGAAGATGGTACAGGTAGTAACTCTCTCATGAGAAGCACCCGCAGAACAACTGAATTCGTACCGATTTCGTACCCTCCTCTTCTTCGTCTCTTTTGCGTGCTACAACATCTACTTCCTCGAGATGTGAGTCATAATCGCGGAATGCAAGCTTCGCATAGGTATTCAGCCCCTTGGAGAGTGGAGTACGGAGTGTGGGAGTATCGTCTCTCTATCAGCTGACACTTTCCCGGACTGGTTTCGAAGGGTTCACCCTTTGGGTCTCAGTATTGATAAACTGCTTTCGCTTCTAAACTTGTAGGGCTCCCAAGAGTGAATGAATTCCCTCGCAACATTTCGGTTAGAATCCGTTTCGGCTGATGACTTGAGCTTGACCCCGGAGTACGGAAAATGGAAGCTCCGGGTGATTAGCCGAATAGGGCTAGACCATCATCTCGGAAAGAAAAGTTTCGCCGGTGAACCATACCGAGCCACAGCCTTTAGCTATCTTAATGCTTCCTTTTCACCTCACAATATCTCCTTCGCATCAGTCTCTTTTCCTCCTCTCTGCTCAGCTGTATCAAGCATGGAAGTACTTCAACCTCAGACAAATCTACCACGAACTATGGTTCCCAGCTTGGAATCGACAAATATGGACGTGGACGTTGACATGGACATGGATCTGGGACCTGTTGAAGATGGGATGACACACCAAGTAAGTTTTGTAACAGGCCCGATGTAGATACAATCAATGAGGGTCTCTAATATTCCTACCAGACCACTGAAAACAACCTCAGTTCTGCACAATGCCATAGCTATGGCGTCGATACGACCGCAGACACCACCACTACGCCTCAGAAAATTTACATTCACGGAGTGGATGACCTTACCACAACCGACATCAGAAGCTTCTCCACTGAGCACTACCCCTCAAGTCCTCCAATTCGTGTCGAGTGGATCAACGACGCGTCTGCCAACATCGTATTTGATAACCCAGCCACTGCTTCTAAAGCTCTTGTAGGCTTCACACTTACTTCAGACGAACTTGGCGTCTCCTCTCTTCCAGACTTGCACCTGCGTAGAGCCAAGACACTGTCAACACATTCGGCGTCGGTTCTCCATGTCCGCACGGCGTTGACCACCGACCAAAAGCGACCTCGTGCCTACGAAACTAGCAGATTCTACCTAATGCATCCAGAGCACGATCCAAGAGAACAGCGACGCCGGGGAGATCGGAACAGCAATGGCATTCATCATGGGCGTGGATACAGCCCGGGGGAGCACCGCCGGCGAAGGCTTAGAGATTACGAGGAAGGCTTTGATCCATCGATGTATGACGACGACCCAGCGTCGGGTAGACGAGATTCAACGGAGTTGTCATCTGATGAATACCATAATGGTAGCGGTCACTCTTCTCGGCGCCGTGCCGATTCATATCGCCCAGCCCGAGACCGAAGCGCTTCGCCTGATAGGCAAGGCACTGGGGACACTCGGCGGAAACGACAACGTACACCTCCTCCATCACACCGATCTCGTAACCCTCATCCCGTTCCGTCCGAAAATAAGGGAAAAGAACTCTTCCCCTCGAGATCGGCGCCCGAGGTAGCCCCTGACAAGGACGGGAAGGAACTATTTAGCAACAAAATGCTTGCTGCAGGACTGAAGAAAGAGCTTTTCCCAACAAAGGTCAATAGCAACAACTATCACCGTCGCTCAGATGCCTTTGACGCAGCCGATGAGACTGCGGACCTCTTTGCCAACGGGCTTTCTGTCCCTTTCTCAGAACCTAGCAGGAGCTTGGCTGACCGCATCACTACTGCATCGACGAGTACGTCATACGGACGTTTGAACATGTCTGCTCCTAAGCCTAAAATAGACACACAAGGCCACAATGATGATGGCCTCACTATCAGGGGCGCGTCGGAAGGTAAAGGCTTCTCAATCCGCGGTGGTGCTTCCGCCGTAGGTACCATCCAGGAGCTATTTCCTGGGAAGGCGGTTGGAAATGGAGGAAAGGATTTATTCGCAGGGAAAATGAGAGGTACCCGAAGAAACAGGGCGGAAGACATGTTCCATTGAGGTTTCCATAATCTGGGTGTTACTCAATCGCCCTGATTAACAAGCGCATCATCTCAACTTCTGAGACTGGCAACCACATCGCAGCAAGGCTCATTCATCGATTCAGCGTGGCGTTCAGGATAATTAGATACCCAAGTTTTTAGCCATGGACTCTTTTGTACCCTTGTAGCTGCGTGTCGTATGCTTGATAGGTGAAGTGGAACGTTCTTCTATTGGCTAGAAGTGTAGAGAGTATATAGATGCGCGATTTGTCACTCCGATCAATATTTGCGCATCACAACCATGCCGGCCACTGATTCTCCAGCTATCATTGTCGCCAGATTTCTCAAAGCCAATGATTACAAAGACGTACGATCTTCGATCTCTTCCACTCCATCATCATGTCGTGAGCAATCTGACGCTCTTGACAGACACTGAACACTTTTATTAGAGAAGCTGGGCTACCACCTGATTCAGGCACGGTCTTCAAAGGAGACTTGACAATTGAGAAGCTCCTAGAAGAAAAGAAGATCTTCGATCTCAGCTTGAGATTTGAAAAGGTAGGTGTAAGTGATGAAGATAGAGAATGGAGTCTTCCAGGTAATTTTGTCTTCCTTCGTCTGTTCTTGTACTTCTTTCGTATTTCTGATAATATTCCTTCAGCTCCCTCAGTGCCATCTCATGTCTCTACTTTGTCTTCTACAGCAAATCTTCTACATGTCTCTATTGAACGGTTTGAGGGCGACACGTCACAAGGTCCGCTTCAGTTGCTGTTCGCCACCACTGCAGACCGTCGTCTCCATTTCCTTGCTCCGGACAGCAGCTTCACCCTCATCAAATCCATGAGCCACCTTCAAGATTGCCCCATCCTCGCATGTGTTGCCTTTGGTAAAGGATCTATAAGAACGATTTCGTCTGGAATGTCCGGCCAGACCGTGCTTTACGACCACAAACAGGACCGAGTCCTCGACGAAAGACGGGACCATAAAAAGTATATCGTCAAGATAGCAACCTGCGATGAGGGTCATACTACATTTGTCGCTACTGCAGGGTGGGATGGCAAAGTCTTCCTTTACCAGATTAGAAGCGGAAACGACTTGAAGCTGGGAGAGCCTGTGGCATCAATCAACATTGCTACAAATCCTGAATCGATAACATTCGTAAAGCATCCAGATATAAATCGACCGATACTTGTGGTCACGCGTCGAGACTCTACCTCGTTGCTCTATTATTCTTTACCCAAGGCTGATGCACCCAGCTCGGAAAATTCATTGCCAATGAAGATGGGATTGCTGGGATCACAGAATCTAGCTCCACACTCTAATGCCTGGATTGCGTTCTCGCCATCCTCCGTGGCCGTTTCCCCCACTGATCCAACGCTCTTGGCTGTAGCCACCTCAGCTGTCCCCCACATGAAGCTAATCATTGTCCGACTCCTGATACCATCGTCGGGTCCATCTTCAACGGCGGCCGATGGGGGCCCTGCAACTCAAGCAGTACAGACTCGCGCAAATCTTGCTGCACAAGATGAAGAGGATGCAGCGATCTTGGTCCATGTGAGTACTCTGGCACCGCAAACACCATATTCGACACCCCAGGTCGTGTGGCGTCCCGATGGATCGGGCGTATGGGTCAATGGTGACGATGGGGTATTGCGAGGTTTAGAGGCGAAGACAGGAAGAATAGTTGCTACTCTGAAGGAAGGACATGAAATGGGCAGTAAGATCAGGAGTATCTGGTGCGGGATGGTTGATGTCGGTGGAAAGCAAGAGGAATGGGTTGTGAGTGGAGGGTTTGACCGGAGATTGGTGGTCTGGAAACCTGGAAAGGAGACGTAGTTTTTGCCAAAGTTCAGATCTGTAGTGTCTATGAATGATATTTAATCAGCAGATGCTGCTGTCACCACATATGAAATTCAATGGGTGATGTTGCCCTTTCTCCATGCACTCTCTCGCCACAGTGAGAAAGAAGGAGGGTGATTGGTAATGAAAGGGACTCGATATTGGCACGTCAAAGATGATAATCCTTCAGCTACCGCGCATGGGGAAGCGCGGGGCTGTACACACATATGCCTTGAACCGGAATTTCGCAAATACAAACCAAATATGTGAATGATGTAGCAAATTTCGCAGATTCTTCTTGGTCTTTCCGATTCATGTTGTGCAAAATCGCGGATGGATGAACACAAAGCAATAGCAACAAGCGTTCATGGCTGAGCTTGGATATGCACGACTTGCTTGTTCGATATCGCTCCGTAGATGGCCTATCACCACGTACGAAGCCACGATCCCATTCTTCACCCTCCACTCTGTCAAGAAGTCTCTTCGCTTCGTCATGCCGTCTCCCTCTTTCCCTCCTTCACCTCTTTCTGTGACTGCCATTAATTCTCCCCATTCGCTTCAAACGGACGTGCAACATACCAGGGCCTTCATTGTCCCGTGCAGGGCATGCCTGTGGTTCCGTCGAAATTTGGGATCGGTTCCGGCCAAGGAAGGGTAGCGGTTGGTTTTGGGCTTCTTGATACTGTTGGTGGAGCAAAGGTGTCAGGATCTCTTTCCAGGCAAACATAGAGAGCGTTTGAAGGGGGATGGAGCAGGCTTGATTGCGATGCGAGGGGAGAGATTGTGGGAGCTTACCCGTTTCGGTGGGCTTTCTTGCTTTGATTATGCTGCGAGGAATTCTTGGATTCTGTGTGAATCGGAAAATCAGCTCCCAAGGCAGCACCTGAGCTGTTAAGCCTTTGGATCACTTACTGGCCATTTTGGCAGGAGAACGTCGGTATATGAGATGTGATGAGAATGCAAGTATGAGTGTGAATTTCGAAGCTGGACGAGTATTGCTTGGCAGACCTCGCTTAGTTTAGTGTGGCTAGTAGGCTAGGGCTGCATCGCTCGTAGATACAACTACACAACACCTACGGATGTTTGCGACTGATTGAGAATTCTTTGCGTTGGCAACTATATACATCATAAAGCTAGTAAGAAGCAGGCTAGCTGGCATCGTTGAGGATGAGATCAGAAATCTGATAATCATCGCTCGGACGAACCATGTGTACCTTCATCCATCACAAAGACTAGCTGTCGGCCATCATTTTACAAGGGTCGGCAGGGCTTGCTTTATCGAATCAACGGCCAGCACCTCTTTGGCCCGAGATGCCACAGCTTCAGCCCCTCTCTGCAGCTTTTCCGATCTGATCTTGCGCATATAAGCAAAGAGGACAATGAAAAGGATCTCCATTCTGCTCGGCTGTCAGCACAGTCTTTTCGTATAGGGGGCTTCGGCCTACTGACCTCTCTTTAATCATCATGAGCACGCCTTGAACCAAGATACCCTTGGTGATTTGAGGAGCAATGCCTTTGAACAATGCCAAGGGTCCTTCATTTTCAATAATGTATAACATTACTTCAATAAAGCTTTTGAACGGTTTGCCCTCTCTAGCTGGTGGTGGTCGTGATTGGAGACCTACTTTTGCAACAATTAGTGGTTGGGTCGCTATGGTAGCCAGTGCCTTTGATGCGGCGCCAAGGACTGCGACGTTGTCAGCTTTGTTCCTGGGAGTGGATCTTGGCACCAGTATTACAGAATGATTCCCATGGTCTCAGATTGGCCTTTCCAGGATAAAAAAGCTCTCTCAGCCTCTGATATGCGCCGTACGTGATGGCAGGGTTCACGACTAAAACCAGGCTTGCCTTCAAGCCTCGCCACAGGCCGCTGTAGCCATCTTCACTGTTTACCACCTCTCGCCCAGTCTCAACAAGGCCCTTCCTGTCTCCTTTCGGCTGCGTTTGCTGACGCGTGGTGACCACTGATACCGGTATTGTGAAGACTTGGGCAATAGCTCCGGCCACAGCACCTAAAGAGAGCTCTGTCGCGGTGTTGGGGAGCTTCGGTAGATTTTGATACGATATGTACAAGGTACGAACGACGGAATACCAATAGAAGTAGGCAAAGTTGGTTGATGCAACACCTATCAGGGACCCATTGATGCCAGAGTACAATCCAAGTAATCCCTCGTCCTCCATGATCTTGCGGATAGCATCCAGAGCTGAGGTATAATGTACCTCATTGGTAGCCAGAGGGGCAGCATCGGTCGATTTGCGTTTGACTTGGACTTGTAGGCGCGTCTTGACTCTGCAGAGGTCAATCTTCGGTAGCACAATCCCGTACTCCCTCAATGGAAGGAAATTTGACTCACATGTCTAATGGATAAACGATTGCGTTCGCTAGCACAGCACCAGTAGCTCCTGCTAGAGCATTACCCCATGGAGGTAACGGTGGTTGGCCAGCTTTGCCATTCATTCCGAATGTGGGTGACCCTGAATAGATCCGAGCATGAAGCTCCTCCCACGCTACACTCCGTGGTCAATTTTCGAGAGAGTGTCTCAAAGCTGAAGAATATGAGGACGCTTCTGATAAGGCAACTCGAGGAGTCTCCTGAACTTGATCAAATGAGCGGACTCTCAATGTAGACGAAGAAGACCAGGTGAAGTGGAGAGCGGCGGGGTTTGAGGTAATTCCGTAATTCCGATGGACCGAGGCAAACAGCTAGCGTGAAATTCATGTAAGGACGATATCCTGTAATCGCAGGACTGCAACTCATATTTTGGTGCTTCAATCACTGACTCCTGCATATCAAACCGTGGGGCTTGTACACACGAGTCGGACCACGTTTATTCCGCGGGGCTCTCAGGGTGTCTAAAAGGTCTTACTTTGGGTACTGTGGGCTTGGATCACTTCTACTCCCAAATTGTCATCTTCTTCGGCGGGCTTGCTCAAGCACCGAGTGCTCTTGACTGTACTTTTTGACACATCTTCAGGTCGCAGAACTTACCAATCAATCCTCAGGAAGCGGTAGAGTTGCTCCATATGATGTGATCAATCGCTAAAAGATCTGTTCCTATCAACCAGGACCCTTTTCATTCACACGATTAATGACAGGCTGATGCTGCTGGTGTACGGACCCTTTGCACCTTGATTTCGATAGAGCGTCGAGGCGCATGAGGGGATCGTTACATCAGCCATGACTGGTCAGCCAGACCAGGCCGCAAAGGGGGTAGACAATGTAAGGAACCCATTCGATTACGTACCTCCTGTGAAAGGAGAAAGAATCGAGGGGCCTCCTTCAAGACGTGAGATGACTACTCGGGAGAGGATAATACTTCTGGAATCTTCAAAGCTAAATGGAGATATTTATCCACCATGGATATCTCCGAAAGCGTCCGACTTCGGCAATACCAATTTCATAGACGTTGAAGAGCTCTCGTTATCAACCCTTCAACTGGAAGTATTTGATGACTGGCAACGACCTACCGACATATTCAGGACAACGCAGTCTAGCCTTGATCGGAACCCAACCATGTCGGCTGATAATACACATGATCTTGTACAAGACGTGACAACAGACTGCTCTGTCGTCGCAAGCCTTTGCGCAGCTAGCGCAAGACTTGCCCGCGGCAAATGCGATGTAGTATTCCACCATCCCTAAGCATTACTTCAGACCGGTTAATGGTAGTCTAGCTCATCAGCCGCAACATCTATCCTCGCGATGCCAGCTTAAAGCAGCCTGTGGTATCTCCAAGTGGTAAGTACATCATTCGATTGCACTTTAACGGCTGCCCGCGAAAGGTCATTATAGACGATCGACTTCCTGCCTCTCGTACTTCACAGACGTTGCATGTCGTAGACCGAAATAACCCAGGCTTACTGTGGCCTGCGCTCGTCGAAAAGGCATATCTCAAAATCAGGGGTGGCTACGATTTTCCAGGAAGCAATTCAGGTACGGATTTATGGGTCTTGACAGGATGGATTCCGGAGCAATTGTTCATTCAGAGGTATGGTCACGGAGATCAATTCTCACCAGCAAAGTTTTGATTTTAGTGTGTTGCGACTATAGTGACGATATCGTGCAAAATACTCTGTGGCGGCGTCTTCACAATGCGTTTGACTATGGCGATGTTCTCATCAGCATGGGTACGGGGAAGATGACGCAGATCGAAGAAGAGGGCTCGGGCCTAGTGGGCGAGCATGATTACGCTGTCGTCGATGTGAGAGAGTGTGAGGGTCAGCAGTTGTTCCTCGTCAAAAATCCGTGGTCGGAAGGGACACTCTGGAAAGACCATGCTTTCCGCAGCAGCACAGTGACCAAAAGCAGCAAACTTCTGGGAAATGTTGATGTTGTGGGCACAGTGGATTCCGGCGAAGTCAAGTATAACCGTCTTCCAGCAGGAACATTCTGGATGAGTCTCAGTGACGTCTTCCAGAGCTTTGAATCCATATATCTCAACTGGAATCCTTCACTGTTCTCTTGCAGAGAAGACATCCATTTCAAATGGGATCTTTCCGCTTACCGTAGCCCCGAAGGCTCCTTTGCGTCCAACCCTCAGTACGCAGTACGCAGCAGTGTGGGTGGTACTGTTTGGCTTCTCCTGAACAGGCATTTCATATCAAAGGGCCTATCGTCTAGCAGCGAACCTAAGGGCTCTTCTTCAAATGAGTCCGAGCTTGGATTCATCAGCTTGTATGCCTTCCACAACGATGGAGAAAGGGTGTTCCTCAGCGATGGAGCCACTGTCCGTGGGCCGTACGTTGATTCGCCCAACACCTTACTGAAGCTAGAGCCTTCAAGTAAACAATTGTTTACCATTGTGGTTTCTGAGCAAGCGCTTCCTCCGTCATGTAATACGTTTACGCTTTCGGCGTTTTCTATGGCACCCATAAGTATCTCCGAAGCTCGGGAGAAATACGACCATAGCACTTGCCAGCGTGGTACATGGACGGCTTCGACGGCTGGAGGAAATGCTAGCAGCTCGTCGTACCATACTAATCCACAATTCAGTCTTCATTTAGCTCAAGCCTCCGACATCTCTCTTCTTTTGGAAAATCCTGGGGAGCGTCTACCAGTCCACGTAAAGCTTGTGTGGGGAAAAGGAAGGCAGATTCATTCTGTCGCGAATCGGGATGTCGTTGGGGATAGTGGCGATCACAGGAAGGGTTTTGCGTTTGCCAAGTTTCAAAACGTCCAAGCGGGTATCTATACCATCGTCTGTTCTACCTTCGAGAGAGGTCAGCTCGGCGATTTTACTTTACGCGTGAACAGCACGTCAGTTTGCAGAGTTGAAAGGGCAGTAGTGGAAGCTGCTGGGCGCTTCGTCACGAAGGTTCCGTTGGCCGTGTTCACGCCCGAAACCTCTCGAATGCTTTTACCGTTGACTTCCCAACGTCTCAACAGGTTGTGCCTGAGCGCACGCTCTTCCGAAGACAGTTCAGGATCTGACAGGAGTACCTGTTCGCCTCTGAAGCTCTCACTGGAAAATGGACAGGGCCCATCTAAAGAGACCCTTGCAATTAGTGGCGAAGATGTATACCTCGATGGTTACTTGGGAGTCCGCACTCCCGATGTCAACATCCACCGGAACATGTGTGCATGCCAAGGGGTGTGGGTCGTCATTCAGCGACTAGCATGTTCAGGCCTACAAAGGGACGAGTGCGTGCATGTAGAGATCCTTAGTGACGGACCAATCGAGGTTGGGGAATGGGGGCTAGGGCAAGGATGATGAGACGCATTCATACCACGTCAGACAGCTGACGCTTACGCTTCCTCTCTAGGGATTCCTCCATGTTGCGCGGGCGGAGAATCAAATTGTCACCTCTACGATTTTCCAAGCCCCTCCGAAGTCAGTGGCGAAACGATCGCTTTCTTGCAACAGTCTTTGGGGAAGAAGTAGGGTTGCTTGGAACCACCAGATCTGGCCATTGTCCCTGCAGTAGCAGCATAGTGAAGAGACCGTTTGCAATTTGACTGGGGGAGTAAGCTCGGGATTGGGGAAGACCATGTTCAAGAGCTTGGTGCCGCCTGCTTGAACATCTACAGGGCTGTATCTGGCCAAGGCGAACGACTATGTACTCCGTACCAATCCCAAACCAAATTTCCGGTGACTGACTGGCCCCTAACGAGCGACGCTCTTGTTGGGGGGCCAGTCACTAATGCCCGTGCTGCCCTACGGACAGGCCCACGCCACACCTAAGCCACACCCACCAGGTCGGGCTGAAAGGGTCTGGCACTGAGTTGTAAGGACCTATACGCCTATCTAGACTACCTACCATGCATTACAACACCAACCGTACAAGGGCGAATCTGCGCGATGTAGACGCACATTGTAGCTTTTGAAATTATAAGAAACGGGTATTATTGGTAACTGTACTGAGAGATTTCACGAGAGACGCGACCGAAGTCGCGTCGGCGATAAGATAAGCGCGATTGGATTTATCGCCAACGTTAACGGGGGTGACGGTTGTCTCCAATCAGCCCATGAAAGTGTGCCAAGCTGTGGCCTGTGGGCTTGGAATTGTATGTAGAACTAACTACTCTCTTCTTTCTGCAACGTTGTCTACATTCTACAAAGCCTATCGGTCAGCTGAGAAGGTAGCATGCTTACAATGTACAACAGCCCTGCTCGCATGGGATGCCTGAGCGGCCTAAGGCGTGAGGTAGCAGTTCTGAGTTTTGACACAATGGCTTTCGAGTCGTTCCTGTCGCATCATTGGTCGCCTAATAGTCAACCTCAAAAACAATCAAATGGGAGGGGCATCAAAGTGGCCTAAATCCGTAGGCGCAGGGCAGACTTGCGCGTGGAAAGGCCTGCCTGGGCTCGATACTCAGCCATGATGCCAAGTTCGTCCGAGAGTGCTCGCCGATGAACAACAGACTGGTCGCGGGGTGCGGACCACCTTTGCCTGGTCGCGTGGACTTGGTTGGTGCGATGCTTTCCCTGACAGCAAGATCATCCTCCCGGCCAGGAATCATTTCACCATGTGCTCTAAAACGATAGTACCATACTCTGAACCACCACTGTCATCCTCACATATCCATCGAGTCAACGCAGGGGAAGGCGAATGCTGTCAGCCCAGGCCAGCCTTTGAGTCTGTTCCTCAGGAAGATATCCATCCAAAGGGTGACCGATCGTGTTTCATCAAGCGATCGTCAAGCTTAACCTATCCTAGTATCGACCACCGATCTTTCCACAAGAGGACGTCGATTCTCTCCATAAGCATCCAAGAATAATGTTGGGACGAGGGAAGCTTACTTTCAGCCCCGAGCAAGGCCAAAAGGAGTCGGTACACGCCCCCTGGCTTGATATGTCTACCCCCCTGATCTGCCTGATAGGTAGCGGAGATCTGATAGCTTTCCCATGTTTCAACATTTGGCCAACGAGAAGGGGACTAAACCTTACTGTACTACCGTTAGTACTTTCCACGATTTTAGAAGATCGTGTCCCACGAATCAATCGCCATCTTCTGTTGTCCATTTAACAGAGAGCACATCTAAACCTTCGTTATCAGGCTCCTGGCCCTTCTGCTCCCACCTGTTCCATTCTTACCAACCTTAGCTACCGTCAGGACTCCCTTGGTGGCTTCATCCGTTGTATTGAGTCACAAATTGTTGAAGCGAGTATGGAGCTGGGAATCCAATGGTACTTTGACTGCTGACTTGATGTATGCCAGCCCTTGGCTCCATTCAAGCCTTAGAACAGGTCCCAGGCATAGAAAGTTCCAAGCAGAGAAAAGTGTTGGTGGATTTCCCTCCAATTCGGATGGCGGCTGTGGGAAGAGCCCTTTCGATGTGACCTCTGACGCCTCCTCCCCTCGGCCTGACCCGTGTGAGCAACCTCGCCTACAATTTTCACATGCCAGAGAACTGTAACCTCCTTTCTTATATTGATTGAAGCTGTGACACAGCCTCATCGGACTTAGCCTAGACTTGGTGAATGTCCTTCCATATAGAAAGTCGGCATTCTCTCCTTCTTATCTTTCCCACTCGCACCTCCGCCGATTTCCCATCACTCCTATCATTGTCATCTAGAATTTCGTCCTCGTGGCGCTGCTGCTCGCAAAACCCAGCACTGACGCTTCTCAACATGTCAGGCTTTCTATCCTCGGAAGCTGAAGCGGCTCTACTGGGCGAGGAGGAACAAGCTCGTCGTGTCTTCTACCAGAGCCAAGCTCAGAGTGCTCGTTATCCGGGCCAGTCCAGCAGATCGACATACCAACAGCCGCATTGGACAGCTCCTCCCACTATGACTTCAACGAGGGCCCAACCACAGCAAGCTTACGCCGCACCCACTCAGTACATGTCCTGGCCATCCTCCAACTGGCCTTCACTCGGTCCCACCGACTACGGACACGGACAGTATCCCCCCTCTGCCGCCACCCCAGTCCTCCCGTCTTCACCTTACTCCAGCGAACAGCAATTTGGCAACGCACCTTGGCCGACCCTTCATCCTGATGAGTCAGAGGCTCCTTCGGATGTTTCTCGCTCGGTTTCGCCAAGTCCAGCAGACCTGCACAATTTTGGAATCCCTCTTCCAGACGGCCGAAGCTGGCGTTGCGGCTACCCACACTGCTCATCCCAAGCTACCTTCACTAGAGGTTGCGACCTTCGCAAGCATTTCCGACGACATACCAAATCGCTCTTTTGTCGCCATGAAGGCTGCCCTCAGTCCAGGGAAGGAGGCTTCTCTTCAAAGAAGGATCGCGACCGGCATGAGTCGCGCCATGCAGCCCCACAAATCCGTTGCACACACCGTGGCTGTGATCGTGAGTTCAGTCGAGTCGATAACATGAAGGATCACGTTCGAAGGATCCACAGAAAGGACGCTTGAATTTGACCATCGTTTTTATATTTTCAAGGGCTTGTAGGAAAATGGGGTTCTGAAGAACAGGCGCAAGGGAGTAGTATTGCGCAGGGCATATCGGAGAGGAGGGATTCTTGGAGGCATCGAAAACACTGGGATTCGAGCATACTTCATGAAGCTATTGGAAGACTGGGTATTCGAGCAAGCAATTTGCTTCATCTTGCATGTAGAGTACCATCCCTTGAGTGGCGATATCGACTAATTCTCTCCTTTCCTATGTGATCTCCTTTCTGCACGCGTATGATCATCACTCCAAGCCGACGTTGCAGTACTCTGCTGGTACCGTCTTGAGGCTGACTGCTGCTACCGTTATGGCAGGTCCAGTATCGCAGCCGGCGAGTATTCTATCTTGTAGTCCAGAAGCTCAAGCCGACTGAATCCAAGCGGGTCAAAGCTGACCTGAGATTATCCCTTCGAAAGCTTAAGGGCGCCTGGGTCATTTCCGCCACGATGATTGTTATCATCCTCAAGCAGACTACCCAAGTTGGATATGGAGCCTTGAGAGGGGATGACGATGAGGCCACCTTAGCCAAGTCCAACGCGGCCAAGACTGCCGTCTGTTGCAACGAACATTGAAATTCTCCTCCTTCGTCTACATCAGAGGATGGGAGAATTCCACTCCAGGTTGCCAACATGCACGAGCAGCTACCCCAGGCAGATTCCCACACGATGCTGGATCTTCTCGTCGACATGCTTGATTGCGGCAGTCTGCATTAGAATGATTCTCGCCACAAAACTGACTCTCGTTCGCTTGCTTTAGTTTGCGGAATAAGAGGAAGCCTATCAGAAGTCAACATCTCTCTCTCTGCATACATGAAAAAGCATACTCTGATTGGATTCCCCCTTTCAACGTCTTTGGCTGTCTTTCCTCTCGTGATTCTCTTGAGTCCTGCCCAGGTCCTTACGCCATCGACAGGAATCACTCTGTTTAGCTTGGAAGATTGCTCTCCCGTCTTTGCAGCTCTTGCCGACCTTGTAAGAGCCTGAGCCCGTCTACTTCACTTCAAAAGATTTGAAATAGTAGGGTCAGAGGGTTCGGCTCATCGCCACAATTGCAGTGGTCTGAGACCTACCACCTCGTAAATACTAAACAGTGTTGCCTAATCCCTTTGGCGTACGCGCTCATACATAAATGGCAGAGAAACATGCCATTCTGGACCTGTGCGAAGTTTTCAAGATCGTTAATTAATCCGGAAGGCTCAGGAGAGGACTCGACCAGCTCCCGGTACTTCGATCACCACCATACGCAGTAGCATTCTCGCTGAAGTCTCTGGCTGAGAGCCGAGCTCGAGGATTGTAGTGTGGAAGAACCTACATCGCGGCTAAACAGCAAAAGGAGGCTAAAGAGAATATAATGACAGCGACTAGGAGCTGAAGAGACTCGGGGCTCTCTCGACTTGTCGAAACTCTGCGAATGAGAATGCAGACGTGGACCAGGAACTTGGCCTCTCAGACGGTCAGAAGATAAAGGCGCCCTGAGAAGCTCATTCCGGCCTGGTGTGACGAATTAGACGGAGAACAAGTGGGCAATGCTCTGAGACCGTCACCCTTGTAAAGCATCTACACTTTCAGTCGAATCTTCTTTGCAAAGGGCAGATCTGGGCCCGGTGACCTACAGGTTGTGTATCGTCATCGTGACGGGTATGAGATATCAGAGGCGATGACAATGTTTTGTTGTGTATATCACTGCTAAGCTTTGGGCTGATCTTCGAAGGTTTCAAATCCCATCGCCCGAGGGCCCCAATAACACCCCAAGAGTCTGCCGCGTCTGTGCCGGCAGCACTATGGCGCGTCCTGAGATAGCGAGCCTGGAAGGAGTTGATTTTGTGCCCAAATCACGAAACCCTGACTCGCAAGGCGAACAAGGAAAGGGAAGGCTCAGGGAAAGGAAATTGGGAGAAATCTCCTGAACTTCTTCGTCCTCGCGATCTGAATCGCTCCCATCTCAGACATGTGTCCAGATCCGACATTCTAGGGATCGGCCGCACAGTCGTTGCGCAAGGATCCGTTTTGGCAAGAGACAAAGCCAAACGCTGCCGCAGCAAGGCCAGCGTTTCGTTCCGGGAATGTACGAATTGTGACGTCTGGCGCGACGGGAAGACGGTCGCGAAGACGGCAGGATCATATCTAGAGTATGCTGATGCAATGCAAGATTGGTGTAGCAAATTGCCGTAGGTGGCGGGAAGAGCCCGGATGAACGACGGAAGTCTGCTGTGACCGGTCTCTGCGCCCCAAACAATGTTTCATGCCTCACTATGTATGTTTCGTTTCAGAGGACGTGCACTGCCTTCCTTCTAACACCGGCTTGCGCGGCTTCGCGAAAACCACAGATGCGCCGAGACTTCCCCTTTCGCTGTTGAGAAAGAAGACGGAGCTAGGTACACAACAGGAGACGTGTTACAGGAGGATTGCTATCGTGTCGCATACTGAGACTCGACCCAAAAATTTCCTGATTAGAACACAAAAATGTAGGGCTCAGCCGGGATTTGACTGAATGAGAATAAGTCTATTGTATGATGTATGTAGATCGAGAGAAGGCTTACACCCGGGACCTGTCACAAATCAGGGACATCTACGGACATCCAGGTCACAACCCGAAGCGACAATCATACGACTAGACCTAAACAATCACTTAAACATAACTCGTGAGAATATTTTCAATGAAACATACCACTGAGCCAGGGAATTCATCGAGCTTATGCGTCTTATTTTTATATATCTATCCTAAATCAGCTATTCAGCGTATATCCATTAGTAATCTTGTCACAAAACCACTACTATTAGCTTATGCGGAAGACTTCGGAATCCTTGGCGCGTGGAAAATTGCTCCTCCCTAGGTATAAACCGTATAATTACAAGCTACAAGGTTTAGAAACAGACATATATCTTATAAATAGTATACTATATCAGTTAATAAAATTCTATTAGAACTAGGATTATCATAGAGGTAAGAGTATAAGACACTAAGCCTACGCCTAGACCCTTAGAACACCTCAATAATTTCTACCCTAATAATTCAACGAATATCTAATAGATTTCAATAACTATAGGGGTAAAAGAGTCGTACTACCTAGACTATCACTCTCATGCCATATATATATATCAAAAGTTAATGGAATACTATTATACCTGCGGAGGAGCAACTTGCTACGCGCCAAGGATTCCGAAGTTTTCTGCATTAGCTAATGCATAGAACTAAGGCGCGTCGGTTCCGCCTGAGACAATCAACTTACGATCTTTAGACAATAGTTGCGCATTCGAGACATCTCAATTGCACCTCCTCGAATTTTAAAGCGCATGCGCAGACAACTCGCATCGCCAGCGAGAGATGGTTCTTCGACGATGGAAGAAACCCTTGGCAATGCAATTTGGACTGTGCCTAAAAATACGGACTCAACACGGACATCTGTGGGCTGTTCTTACCCACGCACTGGGTGTTCCTCGGGAAAAATTGACACTACGAAGCTGGGACCAAATGGTACATTGAAGCAAACGAGTCTTTGGCGTACCATTTCGGGCACTCAAGGCCTACAGATCAGAGTCAGGAGCAAGATGCTGCTCACCATTTTTGGATCTGATAA